>Ga0182004_10000309_pt1 | contig 27364 bp, 17 predicted proteins | sample Sormic07211540_1_FD_120479 | JGI IMG/M metagenome (GOLD analysis project Ga0182004, IMG submission 120479) | Endophyte microbial communities from Sorghum bicolor roots, Mead, Nebraska, USA - 072115-40_1 MetaG | ecosystem: Host-associated > Plants > Roots > Unclassified | place: USA: Nebraska...
CGAAGGGGTATGTTTTATTTTCGGCCCTTAGATCTCGATCCGACGGTCACGATTCAACCAGGGAGAAAAGGGCGGCGGCCGGCCGCCGGCTGTTAGCTCCGGCGCGGTGGCGCCATGGCCGGAGCCCTTGAAGCTCACCGGCGCCGCTGATTTCTCTATTCTGTGCACCAAAAACAGAACCGAGTACATGGAAACATAGAGAGGCTTCACGCGAACTCACCACAACACTTCACTCGAGCGAAGAGGGGGCAGGGAGGGCGTGCCTCGACGGCGGATGGAGCTCGACACGGTGAGATCCCGGCACACCTCGACAGGTGCGGCTAGGGCCCTAAACTTGCGTCGGGGATGGAAAACAACACACGGGGGCGACGCTGGGGGTTTTATAGAAGTCGGTTTTCGCGTTAGGCAAGGAAATCAGGCTCTACGGATTCGATTCGGTGAGGGATCGTTTCCTGCTCGAGCACGGCAGGGAGGATGGAGGAGGAGGGCTGACGTGTGGGGCCAGTGCGGCAGAGAGAGAAGGGATGGGGCCTGCTCGCCAGCCAGAGAAAGAAAAGGGGGAGGGGGATCAGCGCGGTTGGGCCGACTCCTGGGCCGAGGCGGGGGGAGGGAGGGAAACAGGCTGAGGGAGGGCTGGCTGGGCCGCCTGCTGCGGCAGCGCTGGCTTCTTTTTTTTGTTTTTCTTTTCCATTTTATTTTTCCAAAGCCTTTTTCTAAAGAGAATTTTGAATGCAAAAACAAATAAAATAAAAACAGAAACAACACACAAAAACACCATGCTCCAGCATGAATGCAAAACCATATTTCTAAACTTATGATGAATTTTAATTTTCATAAAATTATTTATTTGCTAGATTCAAATGCTCACGAAAATACTTAAATAAAACAAATTAAATCCTATTAATTACAAATCAAATTTTGGGTGTTACAAAGCAGCTGTTGGACGGTTGCGTGCGGAGATAGAGGATCTCACCACCAAGGCCGAGGAGGGGCCGTCAAGGCCGGGGAGCCGCGCCCACGATGTGAAAGGGGTTGTCGTCGTCGCCACCGCTGCTAGTGGGGAAGCAGCATTCTAGGACCAAGCCAGTAGGGGGGACGCCGCCGGGAGCCGTGGTAGGGAGGAGGCGTCGCCGACGGAGGATGTCGCCAGGGGAGGGGTGCGCCGCGCCGAGCTGAGCGCCACAGACCCATGACGGCGAACTCGACTGCCTCGTCCTGGGGCTGCTGCTCGACGGGCCACCAGCACTAGAAGCCGCCCGGGCTCCTAGCACCGTGCCGTGAAGGGCTGTCGCGGAGGCAACGCGTCAGCGATAAGGCCAGATGCCGGACGGAGCGCCGCTGTCGAAGCAGAAGAAGGCCTATCGCAGGACGAGGGCGAGAAATTGGGAGAGTGCAGGACTTGGGGAGGAGATGGGTGGCGTGGAATCAACGGCGTAGAGTGGCATCGCAGGGAAAATGGAGGGCAACAGCCATCGCGGAATCAACGACGCCATCGCGCGAGGGGCGCAGACGTTTCCTAAAAGGGAGACGTAGTTGCAGGTGAGGAGGCAGACAGACGAACAAAAAAAAGTTGCACTAAAAATATTCCACACTTTGGTCTTTTTAGTTGTAGCAGATTAGTTAGTCTAGAAGGCGGGGGTATCAGAATTAAAACCCAATAGTCGATGCTGTTATGCAATTGAAACTTGCCATTTGTTGGAGTTTGCCAAGTCCCTAAACGTTTTGCCAAAAGAAAAATAAGTCCATCTCCAAGTGTTTGGCATTTTTGACTTGGCATTTCCAAAAATAGTAGACCCAACTATTTTTGTCTGGGAATCTTTCATCTTCGCGGGAAATTCTCTCGCGCATCGCGCGGGCGCTTTTTTCGCGTGCAATTCCTTCGCCCGTCGCCGCCAATTCTCTCGCGCGTCGCGCGGCCGTGTTCATCCCGCAAGTCCACATCGCCGCTTGGTCCAGGGCGTCGAGATCCGATCGAGGCAACAGTCCCAGGTAGCACTGCGGCATCATGGTCCCTAGGCTTCCGCAAGGAGGGCTTCGAGGTCGCCAAAAGAGGTCGCTGCTTGATCCAGGCCGGCGACATCTGCTGGAGGTAGCCTCACGTTGCTGCAAGAAAAGGAGGCGGCGATGGATCTCCTTCGTCCCCGCGCGAAGAAAGGAGGCGCCGCGCGGGGGAAAGAAAAGAGTCGCGCGTGGGGAGGAGTCGTCTCGCGGGAAACTACCGCGACGTGGGGAGTATGGGCACGACAAGGAGTCTAAGATTCTCGGGATATTAAAATTGCCAAGCCATTGCGCCTATGCAAAAATGGTAAGTTTGGTCCATCAAATGCCAAGTTTGCCAAAATACATAAGTCAAATGCAAAATTGTTGGAGAGTAATTTTTAAGATTTTTGGCAAATTTTAAGAATGCAAAGTCCAATTCTATAACTGTTGGAGTCCAAGGTTCTGCATTTGAGGTTTGCATTTTAATAATTTGCCAAAAAGCTCCATAAAAGGTATCCAACGGTTTTGCATATAGAGTTTGCAATTTGGGCAACTTACCAAATGAGGGAGCAAACTTTGCAAAAATGTCAAGTTGTGGACGGCTTTGCAAACCCGATCGCGCGAGCAAAGTCATGCGTGAGGAAAGCGCGCGCCTGGAGACCTCCTATTTTTATCCTTTGTCAAGTCCAAATGTCAATTCGCTTGGAAATGATCTATTTTTATCCTTTGCATTTTGTTATGGGAGTTTGCAAACAACTACAAATGCCAAGTCAATTTGCCAAAGTCTTTGAAAATGCTCTTATATTAATTTTCAAAACAAAAACGCTGGCATTGTGAAAAGTTAAGCCGAGACTATCTATTATTTCCCTTCCCCCTAATTCTAAATTATAGGACGTTTTTCCCGTTCTATAATCAATAGCATTTACTAAACACTTAAACATATATATTATTATATCTATATATAAGTAAAAACAATATATAGAAAAATAAAATATCTTATAATCTTAAACAAAAAGAATTATATATAAATAGACAGCGTATGGAATGAAAACCAAGCTTAGTGCAAACTATACAAACTCTAATTAAGCCCACAGAATTCTAATGTGATAGCTAGAGAGAAAGGTGGGTTAATTTGGCACTTAAACCACCCTACTCATCCCATCTAATCCTAGGTTTCGTTCCGTCTCATCGTGCGCAGTCCGTCTCCTCGCGTGATCGGCTTGTCTGCGCGTTGCTGCCACCGCCACCTCGCGATCCCGCCATGGAGATGCAGGACAAGGCGCAGTCCAATGCAGGAGGAGGAGCAGCAAGAGATAGCTCCATCATGGACTCGGCGTCGGTGGGCATGAAGATCGGCATCTATTGGTGAATTACTTCATTCTTATTGGCTACAAATACAATTGATTTACTGATCGTCAATCATTGTTTCTCCGTGTCCAGATTATGTAGCTCATTATCTTGAATCTCATGCAGGTAGTAGTCTGTACAGAAAAAAAATATAAGATACAATGAAACTTCTATTGAATAAAGATGGTTAATTGAAGTATCCCAATAGAAAACAATTGCACTTGCACATATCTGTCTAACCTATATAATCCTGATCCTTAAATATCAACAGGCTGCCGCCATGGAGACCCCCACTGCCGCCATGGAGACCGCCGCTGCCGCTGCCCCCATGTCTTAGCTTGCCGTTGATCCCATCATCGCCGATGATCACGCCGTCATCACGATCGATGCGGTCGACGCCGGAGTTGGAGCCCACCTTAAACAGCCATGCACACCTAATCCCACTAGTACACAGATGCTCTAAGTCGGCGGGGGCAAAAACTTTGCACAGGCGGTTTTAGTTATAATGCGCCTGTGTTGTAAATTTGTACAAACAGAATTAAAAACTGCGTATATAAATAGGTCAGTATAGGCGGTTATTGTAAGAAAACCGCCTATGTAAATGGTTCATTTATACACGCAGTTCAGTTACGTGAACCGCATGTGCAAATCTATTAACACAGGCGGTTCACGTAACAGAACCGCCTGTGTAAATGAACCGCCTGTGTAAATGGATCATTTACACAGGCGGTTCTGTTACGTGAACCGCCTGTGTTAATAGATTTACATTGGCGGTTTCTTAAGTTAAGTAAACCGCTTGTGTTATTCTTCATATAAATACCCCCTACCACTTTCTTCCTCCTCGGGCAGAACTGCAGCTCGCAGCCACCTTCTATTAGAGCCCATCTTGGAGATCTAGATTTTCCAAAATACAAGGAGAAGGTTTTGATCTTTATTTCTTGGAAGGAGGTGGCTAAGAAAGGTTAGTTGATGCCTATAATGCCTCTTTTTGTGCCCTCTTTGCTCAATTTGAGCTACTTTTTGGATCTAGGGTTTCACCATGAGAGAGAGGGTAGAATAGCTAGGTATGGGCTATATTTGCTCAAATGAGGTTGCTTAAGATGGTTAGATGATGTCTCTCATCTCTTCTTTTCTATATTTCCTTCTCTAAATAGTGAATCCAAGAAATATATATGTAGTGGTTTCCATGAATGGTGTTTCCATGCTTGGGAAGAGAGAGAAAGATAAGTTTTTTTTAGTTTTTTAAATTATATTGTTTAGGATGTTATTTTTTATGTAAATTTGTTTTAATTATCCAATAAGCATTTTTCATGTATGAGGTTGCTTAAGATGATGCTTCTCCTCTCACCATTTCCATGTTTCCTTCTCAAATCTATTTTAGTGAAATAAAGATATATATTTAGTTTCCATCAACGGTGTTTTTCTATCTTGTCAATTTGATTTAGTTGTTAGGTGTTCTTTTTTGAATTATTACTTAGGGTTTTGTCTTTATTTTTTATACTTGTTCTATTTTTTTCTATTTGATTTAATCGTTAGGTGTTCTTTATATTTTATAACAAATATTTCTAGATAATATTTCAATTAATTTACTAATTTTTCAACAGCTCATGATGGAGAGGTCCTTATGGATGTATAACTTATCAAGACTAGATCCATCATATATACCCGAGGTGCATAGGTTTTTTGATGCCGCTACGAACCATGCTTTGAGAACAAAGACGAAGCACATATATTGTCTATGCTACGACGGTAGAAATATTGTTCTATTCGAAGATACTGAAGTAATCATTTCTCATCTAGTCTGCCGAGGATTTATGAAGGATTACTTGATTTGGACAAAGCATGGAGAGGGTAGCTCGACGCCCTATACAGTTGGGGACCCAGCAAACATCGACACTGATGGTCTAGGCATGCCTGGTGATCAGTTTTGTTTTTCCACGACACACCCCAGAGTGAACATGTTGTGCCAAATGTTACCACTGGTGGATTTGCTAGGGGAAATGATGGTGCCAAAACTCATGCCTTACCAAATGATACGGTTGCGAAAGATGCAGAATTCTTGGAGGCAATGTTGCGTCGTCATACTAAACCATCAATGTTATTAATGAAAGGGATGGAGGCCTTGAAGAAGGCTGCAGAAGAGCCTTTGTATGATGAGTCTAAGGGTTGTACCAAAGAGTTCACAATGTTGTGAGCTGTGCTAAAACCGTTGATGGCAAAAACCAGGTATGGTTTGTCTGATGCTGGATTTGATGCGTTCTTGAGTATTATCGGAGATATGCTTCCAAAGGAGAACAAAGTGCCTGCTAACATGTACTTTGTAAAGAAGGTGATCAGTCTGCTGACTATGGGTGTCGAGAAGATCCATGCGTGTAGAAATCATTGTATCCTATACCGAGGTGATGATTACAAGGACTTGGATAGTTATCCAAAGTGTGGTTCAAGTCAGTACAAGACAAATAAAGACTATCGAGAGGATTGTGCTGCATCCATGTGTAAAGTAGGGAAGAAGTGAATGAAGGCCCAAAAGAACACCCAACAAAGTTCAAAACCCACGAGCAAAGATAAAGAAGAGGTTGACTATTATGCGCAGAAAAAGTTCCTACTTTAGTGATATGGTACCTTCCAGTGGTAGATCGACTAAGGAGTTTGTTTGCTAACCCTGAGGATGCAAAACTTATGAGTTGGCATGCCTCTGATGAGCACAAAAATGATGGCAAGCTTCGCCATCCAGCCAATGGAAAGCAGTGGCAAGATTTCAATGACAACCACCAAGACTTTGCCAGCGAACCAAAAAATATTAGGTTCACGCTGAGATGAGCAGCAAGCATAGCACATGGCCGGTGATTCTCACAATCTACAACCTCCCTACAGGGTTGATGCAAAAGCGAAAATACCTTTTACTAACCATACTTATCTCTGGACCAGTCTAACCTGGAGTTGACATGGATGTTTTCTTGGAGCCTTTGATAGAGGAGATGAAAATGTTATTGGGAAAAAAGTGTTCAAATGTTGGACGAGTATCGCAAAGATTCATTCACGCTGAGAGCAATTATTTTTGTTACGATCAACGATTACCCTGCTCTCTTTATTTTATCAGGGCAATTCAAGGGAAAGGTTGGTTGCGTGGTGTGCATAGATGGAACCCATTACATGTCCCTTAATGCATCTAAGAAGATAGTGTACATGAGGCAAAGACGCTTCTTATCAAAAGGACACAAGTACCGCCTGAAAAAGATGGATAAGTACTTTGACTATAATGATGAAAGGAACTCAGATGCACCATTAGGTAATAGCAAAGGCCAGAGTGTTTTCAAAATAGTGAGCAATATTAAATTTGTGTTTGGAAAGAAGACAGAGGACAGAAAAACAAGAAAGATGTCAAATCAACTCCAGGGGCAACATTCAAGAAGAAGTCCATTTTCTTTGAGTATTTGCCATACTGGAAAGACTTGGATATACAACACACGATCGATGGTATGCACATCCAGAAGAATGTGTTCGAAAGTCTAATTGGCACATTGCTAGACATCAAGACCAAGACAAAGGAATGACTCAATTCACGCTTTGACATGGTGCAGTTAGGCATAAAAAAAGAGCTTCATCCCGTTCTTCAAGAAAATGGGAAGTACCATCTCCCAGCAGCAAGCTACAACCTCAACATAGATGAGAAACATGCGTGTCAGTGGTTGAAGAAATTGAAAGCCCCATCTAGATTCTGCTCTAGCATACGGAGTTTTGTGTCAATGAAAGACCTAGCACTCTGTTGGTGCAAAAGTAGATCTGCAAACATAAAGGGCTAATACCCGATTTCAACGTTAAGGCGTGCCAGTCGATTTGACCTTACAATCGACAAAGGTGATAATTCGAATACTTTGGTTCCGACTACAGCGATGCGCCCGAATGCCACGGCCAAGAGGTATTCACGCAGAACTCAAGAACTCGTCGAGTATGACTCGAAGAATTCTTAAAAACTCGTAAGTAAAAGAAAATATGCGAGTTGACGAAGTCATCGAAAGTAGATGCAAGAATAGATGTAAAAACTTTGTGTATGATTGGTGGATTGTCTTCTTACATCGCTACTAGGCCTATATTTATACTCTGTCCTAAAGAGTTACAACTAGATACGACTAGGATTCTAATTCCAAATCAAATAGAACTCGTATATAAAATAAACTCTAACAATTATAGAAAACAACAATTTATCTATCCTAGACGATCGGCACACCACCATTGTCCCCGCCGACGACTCCCACGTCTTCTTGCACCATCATCGTCATCTTCATCCTCCATCGGCAATCGTCAACATCGACCGTCGGTACAGATCAACCACTGTTCCTAGACTTAACCATATCTTCCTCCTATCATCGGTATCATAGGTCATCGGCAATTTCCTTATCGGTCAATCATTACTTTTCTAGCTGTCGATCCAAGTTCTATTAACTTTCCTGATACGTGTCCAAAAACAGTGTCAACACATGCCCCCAATTTTAGAGTATAAAATTATTAATGCTCCGAAATTCACTCCTGATAATGACACCCTTTTCACAATTATTTCCTTCTGACAGCAATTAATTGCCAAATCCAAACAACATTAATTTGGGTTTACAACATGCACCTCGAATTTTTGAACCACCCGAACCAAATCTCCTAAACACCCGCTCTTGTTAGAGTTGACTGCCGATGAGCCGACCAAGAAATCTTGCACAGTGAAATATCTCCTAAAATCATGATTACTTGCTACCAAATCACCAACACAATCCCTTGATTATCGTGCAAATAGTTACCATATCCACCTGAACACCCTCGACTTTCACGGATACGGCAAAGAGATAAGTCAGAAATACCCCTATTTACTTTATCATATAAATACTTCCTTCCTCGGCACTCTTTCTTCACCTTGCCATCTTCCATCCCTAGATTCATCCTCTGACGGCGGCCCTGACAAAGAACTCATGAGCCCGTGCAACAATGGCCGTCAACTTCATCGTGCCTGAGGTTAATCCATCCTATACTTTTATAGGGCATCGGTTAAGAGCTTTCATTAGCATAGAAGAAAATAAAAGGAGAGTGGCTAAGTGGTATGATAAAAAGGTGAAAGCTAATTTGTTTGTCGATGGGGATTTAGTTTGGAAATTAATTCTACCGATTAGGACTAAATGTTCGAAATTTGGAAAATGGTCCCCTAATTGGAAAGGTCCTTATCGGATAAGTCGATCTGCCCCTGGCAACGCTTATATTTTAGAAACTCTTGAAGGGGTTGAATTTCCCAAAGCATTGAATGGAAAGTACTTGAAAAAGTATTACCCTAGTATTTGGGTCGATGCATGAAAAGTTAAATGTCGACAACAGTCCTATCGGCTGGACAAAATATCAATGTATCTGGGATAACGCATAAGGAGTTTAAATGCCGATAACAATCCTATCGGCTGGATCAAATACTGGTGTTTTCAAAAGAACTAGTAAAACATGCTACCAATGAAAGAGTTTATATATTTAGCAAAGCTTGGATGGCCGATATTGCACGCAGGCGAATCTGGTTGGCCTCCTCTATCTCTCGGGTATCTTCATCGGCAGAACCTTCTACTAGCTTCAGTTTCTTTTTCATCTGCAGTGCCTTGCGAGCTTGGGAGTCCCTCTCCTACTGAAGATTTCTGAGTACATCGGGCAATTGACTTTCTTCCTGTTGGGCCTGAGTCAAAGCTTCTTCCACTTGTTTAAGTTTAGTAAGCAGAGCCTCCCTCTTTGCCGATAGATCAGAGATTTTCTGTTTTAGTTCAACGCCCGAGGATTGTAAAGTGTTGATGCTCTTGTGCTTCTCATCGGCAGCGTGCTTCACTTGCAGCATCTCCTCTTTGGTTCGGCGTGAGCAGCTCTGTTGGCAAGGCGCTGAACGGCCTTCTGGTACTAAAGCTGGAGGCTCTCCAGGTGGGCAGCTTGAAAAAGTATCTCCTCAGCATCGGCAGGAATCTGACCACGGAGAACCTTAAAGATAATCTTGGCCGGATCAGTCATCCACTAGCTGAGCTGTGTCCTGCTGCAATAAAGTCAGTAGATCTTCTAGTTTGGACTTGATCTCCACTGATGCAATTCCGAGCGCCATTGAAGAACTTGCTTCTTCACCTTCCTCATCAGAGATGTCGAGGGTAAAGGAGAACAAGCTATCAGGAGAGTCATGTTCCTGGAAGCAAAGGAGAATGAGTTAACCAGAATAAAGTACTGATGATACAAAATTCAGCAGATCGGTTAGCTTACTTGTTTTAGAGCAATTTCTTGCCTCTGGCTTGGAGATATGGCTTGCACTATAACTTGATTGGCTGGAGCTGCCGATGGAATATCTTCAACTGAAAATGCCAGGGGTGAAGATGATGTTTATAGAAAAGTTATCGGTAATAGCTTTGTGATTGATACTTTACCTTGAGGAGGAATAACGATTGTTTGGTCAGGAGTAACAGCCGATGACGTGCCTTGATCAATTGGATCGGTGATGGAGAGCTTGGGTCTGCTTGGGTGCATCGGCCAGGTCTGCTTGGGTCTGGGGCACTGGATGAGGTGGAGATGATGGTATTGTTTGAGTCTGAGGCGCCGGCTGAGGCGGGGAGGATCGTACTGTTTTCTGCCGCTTCGGCTGACTCTTGGTGCTCTTTGGGGCTTTTCTCTTAGGGGGAGCTTGACTGGACTGGGGGGCATTGGCACCCATTGATTGAGTACCTTTGGTCTTTGCCGATGCGCCAGTTTGCTATCAGAAAATTCAAAGTTTTATGAGTTAGATATAAAAGGAGAAGAATATTGTCAGAATTTGTTAAAGAATAAGGTGTCTGGTGCAAAGCAAAGTTACCGATGACGTTCCAATCATAGCCGATGCACCCTGAAAAAATAATATAAGTATGGGATGAAATCGGTATGATTATAAAATTGAAAATTTACCTTGAAAGCCTGTGCTAGAGTGGCGGCAGCTACCTATGGAGAGGTTTTTGACCGTTTGGTGGTCATCTTCTTGAAGCGGACGCCTCAGTGCATCAGGGCTGCTAAGCTTGGGGTGTTATGGCCGATCAGAGAAACTAGAGATACCGGGAGAAGGTTGATCAGCCGCCCACTTCTACTCACTGTTGGTGCTGGATCATCGACCTGTTAAAATGAAGAAGTAAGTTGCCGATAAAATTAAAAGAGAAGAAAAGGTTAAGTATTGGGAAGAAACTTACAACGTCGTCGGGAACTTCATGCTCAGGGTCAATCATGTTTCAGTACATGTGGGCGTGTTCGTTCCATTCTTCCCACCACAACTTATATGATTGGGTAATGAAGGAGGCTGGAACCCAGACCGACAGATCAATGTCTGCTGTATCGTCATCTACCTGAAGCTGAGCTACCCTTATCCATTCGAAACCACTGGTTATTGTTTCCCTGGGCTTAACCACATCGGCATAGCAAAGTTTGATAGACAACTGACCAAAAGCTGGTTGGCGGGATAATGCCGATGGGTTGTAGAATTCATAAGTTGTGCTGGTATTCTTTCCACTGCCAAAGTTGTTCACTAGGATTGCTCTAGGAGTGATGATTGCCATCATCAAATCATCATCCTTGTTGAGTGCGTCATCGGCAGGATGAAAGGTGAGTGGGAATCTGGATTCTTCATCTTCATAAGGCATCCAAGCCCGCTGATCCCTGGAAAGACCATTATAGAATGTTTGGAAGAATCGGCTAATCTGGTTCTCATTTGCATCGGTCCTAGGAAGAACTATAATAGCTTTGCCGAAATTGAGGGGCGAGTGTGTTGCCGATTCATCCTCTGCCAGTTCATAGTCCTCGGCAATATCCCGTGTAAACTGTTGTGCGAAGAAATCCCACTGAAGGCATTTATGCATATGGGCATTGAGCCACATATTAATAAACCACCAAGGGCCTCCCAAGTTGCCGATATGCCACATATGGGCACGATGCACTCTATCACCCTGACTGGTTTGCCCACCGTAACTCCCTCTCATTTATTCAATCTCTCCCTTTATAACATTTGCTTAAGATAAAAATAATAAAAGTTCACATGCTTAAATGACATATAACGTGAGTCATGACATTTAGAGGTCAAAAGTGACATATAGCTCAATTCTTACATGTTTATGCCCATGGGTACAAATTATATAGGATGTATTTTGACTAAGTTGTTGATGAGAGTGATATAGTTCTAGGCTCATGAATCGCACCAACTCTGTTCAAGGTACTTAGAAATTTATTTTCAAAATGCATAAACCCATAGTGTTATTCACTCCTCATTGGCAAGACAATTCCTACCAGAGCCTATATACACCTATTATCAAAACAACCCTTGAGCGCAACTTGCATATGTAATGAGTTTGTCAAATCATGTCGAACCTAGTGAGAGTTTTGTAATAATCCTAAGCTCAACATCATACACACACACCACATCTTCATGGTACTTCTACACTGGAAGTACGCAAAAACCATGCTTTCCACATCCACTATATATAGATGCTCCATGTTTTAAAAGCCACATTATATCTTTCTATATGCTTGATCAAAGAGACACAAGGCTATGCAAAAATAAAAAAATAGATGGGCACATGAAGGTCCGTACAAAACAAGGAAAGAAAGAAAAAAGTAGCCATGTTTCAAATATATAGAGGGAAATTCTATCAAATAGAGGAGCATCTTAGTTCATCATTTCCATACACTTGCACATTTTGATCTTGGACTATGACACTCATCTCCTTGGATCCTTGCTTTGACTTAACAATAAGTACAATGCAAAGTATGCTACATTGTTTTCCCTACCAAGCTCCACATATGCCTAATAGATGTAGTATGTAACAAGAAGGGCTAACATCTATGCCTTGGTGAGGATTGCTATACACTTTGAGTGATTCAAGAGTGCTAGGTGAGGAGTTAGAATAACCTATGTGCTTTCTTTTTAAACTATCATAAAAACTATAAGTACCAAGGATAAAATATTGGGAGATAACTGTGCCTTAGAACTGTTCCTTTTATCAACTTCTAAAGGAAATTTGCTAGACACTACCGCAAAACCCATTTGCATGAACTATGTCGTGAATGGACTTATGATCACTATGATCTTCAACTTGTCATTGTTCACTTCTCTAACCTTTACTCGAGGATGAGCAAAGACTGGGGGTCTTCCTGATGGTATTTATGCCTAGTTTTGCACCATCATAACTGTCAACATTTCACTCACATTGTGGAAGAATCCACCAAACAAGTAGTGACATAGGTACATGTTAACGGTAGATAAGTATCATTTTTATATCAACAAGAGAATGGAGAAAGGTCTTAAAAGCAATCACAAACATAGATATAGGGGGTACACTGATAGAATTCTACAAGTTTTGGTGAATGTCTATTTCTGCAGGGGGTCATCAGGAAATGACCAAAGGAGGCCCACATGTCATGTTTACATAGAGAGAAACGAGCCAACATGTAGACAAGTATGATCTAGAAGGTTCGGGAAGCCACTAGAACAAAAAGGAGAAGGTGAGCAGAGCCCGGGCTAGAGCCAGCAAGCAGGGCGCCCGCCCTCTCCCTCCAACCAATCAGGAGCGAGTTCACAGATCATGGATAAACCGACTTCGAGGCTTAAACTTCTCCGTTAATGAAGGTCGGTTTGATTCGAGGGCTACAGTTCATCCCACCTCCCTATATAAGGAGGGCCCTACCCCATGGAGCAGGGCAACCCCTCAAAACCTAATTCATTATTTTGAGCTAGGATTAGAGCCAAGCATTCAAGAGTAGATTAGCCATGTAGTCTCTTGAGAGATTAGGGTTAGTCTTGTAGAATTAGAGAGAGATAGAGTGGAGGGAAGAGTTGTGGAGGAAGCTCCGGCCAATTGGTGTCTCCTTCCTCAGCTTGTACCTCTGGGATCAAGCTCCTTCATGGGGTTTGCTTCTAAGATTCTTTGGTGCATCAACTTCTAATACTAGTAAGTCCATTGTTATTATTGTTCTTTGGTTTGCGACTCTTAGAGTACTTTGATTCTTGGTTATTCTTAGATTGGAGTTGCATGTCATGTGTAGACGTGGTGTCTAGACACAATTGCACATAGATATCCTCCTACTAGCCAGGCAAGGATAGTTCGTAGGGAGTGACCCAATCATCCCGATGAATTTATAGCTTCCTGTCACGCTAGTTAGCACTGGTAGGACGTAAGAGCTAGTTTAGAGTACTCTTTGCAAGTACTTTAGCCTAGTTTGTTCCCTCTAGAACACTATTAGCATAGCTTACCATAGGTTAGAACTAGAACCCTTAGATGTCTTCTCTATATCCCTTTAGTTCCCTTGTTTGATACTCGGGGGTTAAGTTTAGCCTTAGTTAGTCATTGCACGCTTTCTCCTTGTGGATAAACAAATACGATACTCGAGATATCTTTCCCGGGTGAAGTGCTACTTCGGTATATCCGTGCGCTTGCAGATTATTTCTTTGATTCTTCTGTAGTGCGTAATAAATACCAACAGTAAAAATAACCTGGTTCCACATGTACATGTCATTATTTGTATGTAGGTGCTCAATCAGGTACTTCATAGGGTCTTAGAGATAAAAATGGAAGAAGTAGCAAGACTATAAGTTTTCTACACAATTATAAACATCACGAGAGCATAGATCAAGGGGAATGGAGCAAGGCTGACACCCTGGTCCCACAATGAGGGGCTCGCCCAACCCCCACAATGTGGGCCTAGCTAGTGCCAAGCTGGCACAATCCATGCCAAGCTCCCCAAGCTTAGCCTCAACACTTGGATTACAAGTACAACCCAAATCAATGATCAAGGAGCAAAGTATATGGATCAATGGACCCACAACATAGTCATCGAAGCAAAAAATCAAATGGCACTTTGGATGGCAAGTGGAGACAATAGGTGAAGGAAGTTGGTGCGACCACCCTAATAAAGTGGGATCGACCAATCCCCTAGTTATGGGACCCACACATCCACTTCAATCCACCGACATTACCAACCTTCTAGAAGGCTTGGGTGGGCCCACCTATCAGATCCAGGGGTCACTCGACCCCTGCATGTGGGACATCCAATGTCGGTTTTCTCCAAGGTGCGCCTCAGCGGATGCGAGTCTTTTTGTAAGTCTTACATTCGAGTCTGTTATAGCATTTAATACTCTGGTCTAGTTCTTTGCATATAAACCTCTTACTGAGCACGCTGTTTTACTTTGGTAAATTACTCAAAGCATTGACCATGCTTAGAGTAGTAAGATAGTATAGACGTGGTGTCTAGACTATATCTTATCAGTGTGGGTTGCTTGTTCCACTACAAGACACCTAGAACGAGAGTAACAGTCCTCTCTAGGTGGAAAGTTCCTTGTTAGTGTGTTAGGCAAGTTAACTACAGTGAAAGTCGGGCTAAGTATAGTACCGCCTCGGTAGGAGAGGAGGTGGAAAACCTCTTTAACTCGATCTACTGTTTCGGTTACTGCCCCTAGTAAGGGAGGTGGTAATCCTCACTTTACATAGAGTGTCACGACCAGATATTAGTGCAAGTTAGACCTCTCTATACCCAACCTTTATCCTTTGATCACATCCTAGCGATCTCAAACCTACTTAGTTCACTTCATGTTCCCTCCCAGTGAAGGCTACATTGACTACCGTACGCTTACGGTATAACCGTTTGCCACTTTTGGTGTCAACAATGGAGTAATGTGAGACATGCCTATTGCCATGTGGGGCTAGGCTAGGGTGGCCACCCTACCCCCAGGGCAGCCGACCTAGGTCAATGCTAGGTGGGCCTCACCTCTAGTGTTCTCTAGAATCTTCTTTTGGAGTTGCTTTTTACACTAACATCAACCATATCTTCTCCTATTTTCCTATTTAAACCCTAAAAACAAAAATATACCAAAACTCATGGAACTCTATCAGTTTAACCCCTATCCTATGCATATATTTCATTATGAGCATCTATTTCATGTTTAGTTGACAGTTAAAAGTGACACTTAATAACCGTCAACAGTGACTAGCATGACCTCGTCCTTTCACCGCATGACACATAGCATGGCACGACCTCTCCTCCATCCTGACGCCTAGAAGGAATGGGGAGATGTCGAGCTCCACCAAGAACGCCAGCTCTAACAAAGGTAGGCACGCCCCACTCACTTTGCAACGATTGAAGAGACCACTATACCTTTAGTTCGGACAGACATCACCTGCTCTCGGACTGATGTCACTAGAAAGATGAAGATGATAATGAAGGCCATGACAAGCCCATGTCACCCTACATAGCTGGCGAACCAACACCATGCCAATAGTGTCATCACGTCTCGCATTATAACATCATGTCACACCATACTGCGACTTGGGAACAAGACCATGATGACAGCCATGCTAGGACAAGATGGCCCTTCCTTGCAAGCCAAGTTTACTAGATTTCTTCCTCCCATAGCATCACAACCACATGGTTGAGAGAACCTATCTCTTTGTATCGTGGCCTGGCCTCGGACTATAGGGGCAGCCAGCGCACCCTTCTAGATTGGGGACGTACTCTAGAGACTTCATTTAGGCAGTACTTCTCCACTCTCCTACCTCTTTCACTCTTCTTGCATACCCCATTATAAGAACTTTAGATCATTCAACAGAGGAACACACACTCGTACTATCTCTAAGTCTAGACATGGCTTGAACCAGTATAATTTTTTGTGTCTTTGGATGTAGCATCATCTTCCTAGAGCACTGTGACATATGTAAAAATTCACTAGTCAAAGTTTTGTAGAGAAGTGCATGATTTGGTTTAGGATAGATGGCCATACTATGAAGAGGATAAACTTGTTTGCATATCGATCATCAAGTGCCACTTGAGCGATCTAACTCTGCATATTCTTGGGGCGCATTAGAAGCGATGCTTGCATTGTTCTTGGGCTGACAGGTGAATAGAAGACTGTCTAATCCTATAAGGGTAGACTATCTGCCGTCTAATTTTCAAGTAGCAAGGTTGGTAGACAGATTCTATACAAGTCAACGAGTTCGAACGATGGACTATCTGGGATTTGGGACGGACCATCCAGGATAGCTATTTGAAACTCCAGTTAGGTGAACGATGGATTGTTAAGACCTATGGCGCAGACTATCCAGGGTGACCGTTGCAGCTCCCAATAGTTAGTTTTAGCATAAGGGTAGACTATCTAGGCCCTAGGTGGATTGTTCGGTGTACAAATTCCACCACACTTCCAAATGTCTAGTTTGAGGCCTTCCTCTATAAATAGAGGGGGTGGCCAGCCATTTGGTGTGTTGGGCACCTTGAGGACTTAGTGCCCTTGTGTGAGAGTGCTTGGGAGCCCACCAACTCACTTATGATTAGTGCCAATCGTATCCGCTAAATGTAAGAGCAATTTTATTATGGTGAGTGAGATTGCAAGTGTTGACACAAACTAAGCATATGGTGCTTGTTAATCTTAGAGGTTGCCACCTCCTAGATGGCTTGGAGGCTTGTGTGCTCCATTGTAGCATTCTCGGAGATTGAGTGGTGCTCTAGAAGCGACCGCTTTGTGAGGTGTGTTGTGCTTGCCCCATGGGAGATTGCGAAGAGCAACGCTAGAAAAAGCGAGGTGTAAAGAGCGTCAAAAGGTTCAGTTGGATCAAGTGCTAGAGCTCATGGTGAGAACTCCAAGTGGGAGAGTGTGACTTGAGAGTCAACACTAGGGAGAAGATTGACGGCAACCTTGAGCTTGCCTCAATGGGGGTTATATGGTTGGCAAGACACCTAACCTCAGGATAAAATCACCATGTCAACTTATCATCATCTTTCTTTGGTTTGCAATCTCCATACACAAGCTTTTATTTACTTGTTCATTACTTGTGCTTGTGTTGTTGCTCTTGCATAACTAGTTTACTTGTGTAGCAAAGTAGTTGCTCTCCTTGCTTGTGTAGCATAGAATGAGATATCTTGTATAACTAGTTAGCTTGTGTAGCCTTGCTAGTTACATTCTTAGTTTGTGTAGCTAAGTATTTTTTTAGCTTTCTAGTTTGGCTTGTGTAGCATTGCTGTTGAGTAGTGCTAGTGAGCTTAGTAGTGAGCTTAGGCATTGTGTGCTTTGTATACTAGCATGTGTAGGTGCTCCCAGTTGTTTGAGTACTAGTTCCATTAGTTTGTATGACTTTGCTAACTAGAGTTGCTTATGTAAGCTCTACCTAGCCTAGCACCTTAGTTGCTCTTATTAGAATCTTTATAAGGTTCTTGAGAACTTAGAAAGAGGGATGTAGTCTTGAATAGACCGATAGCTTTAATTCCATATTTATTTCGGTTAGTCATATAATTAATCTTTAGAAAAGACTATTTGCCCTCCCCTCTAGTCCGTCATCTCAACCCTACACTTCTCTGGATCAGCTTCTCCAAGATTCATTTGCCCACTAGGCTTCTCCTTTTGACCAGCGGGGAGTTTCTTATGTTGACGTGCACTTCGGGGAGTTTCTTATGTTGACGTGTCACACATTGGGTGTGATGATGCCAAGGAAGTGAATGACCATGCCTCATGTCTATAGAATAGGATGACAATGTGGTGCCTCTGCGCCTGTCAAGCTCCAGGCACCTAACAGATTTTGTATCTAGCTTCTGGCCTAGCCCGAGGTGAATGTTTGCCGACACCTAGAGTTGTGTGGGCTATGGGTCTACCAGGACACCCCTTGGCCCGAGAGTCTCCTCATCTCGGCCAAGTCCCCGGGCCCTAAGTGAAGGTGGCTAGAGCGGGCGCTTTGCCTTTCTTGGCTTGCCCTTCTAATATTAGATACTCCCTCGAGGGAGGGACATCTGCGTGCTACCAAGTCATCCCTAATTTGCTAGGGGGTGCATGAGCGCACCCAGTGCGTCTAGCCCCGAGCCCTTGGTTAATTTAGAGAGACAGTTGAGGGGCTAGCCAAACTGTCGCACCTTTAATCCAAGGACTTCACATACCCCTATGTTAGACTCTTGTCACTACAATATTAAAAGTAAGGCCTCATATTAGTAAGCTCTTTGCTAAAGTCTTATTGTCAAGCTTGCTCCACAATTAAAGCCTTCCATATCCTTTGGTGTCTCTTCTATTTACTCTATGTCGGGTAAATCTTGATGAGTACACTAAAGTACTCAGGGTTCTATTCCACCTAGTTGCAGGTGAACCGCTATATCTTAGTGCTATTCTTGCCCTTGTGGAGGGTCATGAATAAAATGTCGATGGACTCAACTAATATTCGATATATCTCATTTTTGCTTTTGCTTGGAGGATATTGTTAAAGGTAGCAATGTATTTTGATCTTATCGTTTGTAACCATTTTAAAACTTTGTTGATATAACATATCAAATTTGGAAAATTGGTATTCTATTAATTATTTGTGAACTTGGTTTGGTATTATTTTCACTGCAAACTCTATGTACGTGATTTGCATTTGCTTAATCAAGTACAACCTTGGTTATAAAGTTGATTATCGATATCCTTCATGACACTTGATTAACTACTAGGTTTATATGGGTTAACATGTGAGCATGCGGTCGTGATACTTGAGTTGTTAGTGTGATAGTGATGGGTGTGCACACGAGCACACATGAGATGTGTAGCTCCCGAGCCCTAGTAGATTAGGAGGATAAGTCATGGGGTTAATCGTACTATCAAGATTCATCCAATGGTTTAGGTAACTCCTTGTTTGATTTTGAACAAGTAAATAGTCTTTTCTAAACTTAATTATGTGGGCTAGACGAATCTAATATAGAATTAAACTATTCAATCTAGCCAAGACTACACACTTCTATTTATCACAAGCACCTTATGAGAGACCCTATACAAGGTGCCAAGCTAGTGGAAGCTCCCCTACACAATTCTAGTTAGCAAGGTCACACAAACCTATGCAATGTTAGATCGAACAAGTGGCACTAGATAACAGTTATCGGTATGGCTATCTGTCCAAGACTCCAATGATGAACTAGTGCCACTAGATAGAAATTAACTAAAGAAATATACTAGATCTCTCCCTAACCTCACTTTGGACGAACAATCAAGCCTGGAAATGAGTGGGAGGTGTCCTCGAGCTCATAATATGGATTAATGGTTCATTTAGAATGCCATCTCCGTCTCTGTGGTTTGGCATGAACTCCCGGACAAAGGCACAAAGTGGGAGAGAAGACATGAGGTCGCAAGCAGTGGACGATGAGAGTGAGGTGGAATCACGAAAGTAGTGTCAAACATCGAGAAGAAAGGTAGAAGAGACAGGATCGGATAAATGGGGTTGTTAAAGTGAGCAAGGGTTCCCAATCTTTCGATATCTTCTCATAACTATCGATTTGGTGGAGTTGAGACAAATTCATCCAGCTCCGAATAACAGGTTAGCAACCAGCGATGCATGGTTGACCTCACCAAGAAGGCTAATCTTTGCCCATGAATGGAAAAATGCAAGCAAGAGCAAGAAAGAATGCAACCAAATTATAGATGTATGATTAAACTCATAAAGTTAAGGTCTCACAGACCGATGAATGGCAAAATTGTTCTTGACAGGATAATCTAAGCAAAACTCTAACACTAAATGTGTGACCATGGGCCACGGCAATTAAAGAAGACCCTAGGGTCATGCAAGACCCCTGGCCATGCAGCAGCAGTAGGCCCACGTACCAGGCGCCATCTCAGGAGGTATTTCGGCCATGCAGTGGTAGCGCGCACTCCTACAAGGGCATCTATTCGACCTTGTAGTGGCACGACACCAAGTGCTCCTACCAGGTCGTCATCGCAGGAGGCATTTTAGATAGGTTCCATATTTATGGCATGTAGTTCCTTTCCCATCTCCATGCCTCGGTGCATTCCATATTTAGACCCATATTTAGCTTCCTATTGCTATGGCATGTAGTGCTTTCCATCTCCATGCCCCTGTGTATTCCATATTTAGACAGATTTTGAACTTGATTTGTTTTGATCATTCCCGATGACTCTAAATGAATTTGGACCTGCTACCGGTGCCATTGGAAAGGTTGTCTTCTTGGCTTTCTGCACATATAAAGTACGCCCAAATCTGAGCCCATATGTGACCTAGGCGACCAGTTAACACAAATTGCTCCTAGGCTTCAAAACATACTCGAAGTCAACTTGGTTTGGGGGGCCGTCTTGATTAGGACACCCTTGCTGGTCCTCATTGCCTACAAACCCTTCTCCAAGCATCTTATTGTCCTCTCCAAGGTTCCTAATCATTATTTAATCACTAGTTAGCAATCTATTCTCAAAATCGTAATAAAGAAGTGCTTAGGAACGAGCTCACCTCTAGATTCAATTGTCGCACGCGAGCTCTTGTGATTGGAACTTGAAAGATCAACGAAGGAGTGTTATGTGTATCCAAAGGAGTGATATCCTCATCAATTGTTGTGTTGAGCTTGATCGTTGGAGGTACTAGATAGGCTACTTTGTTCCAAAAGCCTGGCCGCACCTAAGGTTGCAACATCCCTCCTCTCTAGCCTCAAATCCACCACTCCTTAGAGCATCTCCAAGAGTACCTAATATTTTCTTTCTAATATGAAGTTTTAAAACTCCTAAAAAAGTATTGGAAGGAATAAAGAAGGCTATCTCCAAAAGTTTCTAATAATCCAACCCTAAAATATAGAAGACAATTTTACATAAAAAATCCTATACTATTTCTAAATTATCCCACCACTTTTTATATTCTTTCTTGTACATTTGCATCAGAAACCCTTTGCCACTCTTTATTCTATCCACACCCTTCCCCTTTAGATTAGTCGACAAAAACACATGGAAGAGAGGATATACGCTACTCTAAAGTGTGTAATTTTACACAGAATGGGGTAACTTTTCCTAAGTTCTAAAAGATTAAGAGGATGGATTAGAAGTTATTGGAGAGAAGTTTTTTCTCATCTTACTAAAAACTAAGGATTGAAGGGATTTAGAAAAATCTTGGAGATGCTCTTATAAGCCACAAGCTTTATTGCAATCACTTGGAGGAAGTTGTTGAAAACCTAAGGGAGCCACAAACAGTAGCAACTACAAAGAGAGAGTGGCCACAGTGTTTACTCGAGTGTAGACATGCACAGGGCTTGATTAAGGCATAGGAATAGGCGTGCTTGGTGTGGCACTATGGGCATGGCCTCAAAAGTGTTCTAGCACGCGGCAATGCTCGTACAAGGCTGTCACAGAAGATGGCCAATGCCATGGTGGGATGAGCAAGCACTCAAGATGTCCATGAACGTGTGGCATGCACTTGATTGAATTTCTAGATATGGTTATCCATGTTGCTTGTTTGGTTAGATGGATAGGGTAAACCATTTTTTCGTTTGTTAGATGAATAAGAATAAGAATACTTAACTGGTTGTATCTATATTATTTAAACAATAACCAGTTATAAACTAATAAATATGCACTAACACTCATTTTGTTATGATAATTACTAATTACAAGTTAAATATGTTAATTAGCACCGCCATTACCCTAATTGGCATACAAAACATGCATATTCACACTTATCAAATATAATATTGCTATCATAATTACAAGTAACAATATCACAAACCAATAATCCATAATTTTTTTGCTAATGACAGATTACAAAACATGGATGAACTCGCTAGGCAATTTTTTGGTGGCAGGGATACCAACACCTATATCTATATCCAACTCGTAAGCGAACCAAACATCCCTTTTCCATGAGGATATCCATCAAACCAAATGCACCTCCAAGAGATGCCAGCACGCCCTTTGACAGCATCTATTGGTGATATGATATACAAAAGGCCTAGATATATATAATTGCTTCTGGCATACCACATGGACCATCCATCATAACCACAAGTCCATAGCAAATTCTCAGTAATGGAGCTGGACACTGTTGCATTGATTTCACATATAATCAGCGATGACAGAAGACAGTGTATACATAGGAAGCAGTGAAGATGAACATCGTGAAGATGAAAAGGTAAACTAATTTCCAAAACCAAGAATAGCATTTGCGTGCAGATATATGGTTCACGGCATGCTTTATATCAATAGGTAAATACATGGACAATGCAGAACAAGAAACGATAGTGTTAAAAGGCTTCAAGAGATTAACTCTGCAGGGGGTGAATCAAACAAGAGTAGGGTTTACCATGGTCCCAGTGGGGCATATTGGAACTTGTTCAGCCTTCTTACAGAAAAATCATCTAGGCCCTTGCATGTCATGAAAAATTGGCATCCATGTAGCTTACTCCAAGTGACATTCACCATTTGCATCAACAAGGCTCAGGATAGAAGGGTTCTAGTGAACCCCAAGTTTTTCCCACCTTTATTTTTGTGCGCAAAGGTACTGAAATAAAGCAAACAACAATTCAGTTTTAGCTTGGTTAGAGCATCTCCAAGGGCTCCTTAAAACAAGACAAAATATGTTGTTGGACATGCCAATTGATGGCTCTTTACTGGCGGACACATATTTTCGAGCGATTTCTGTTCTTGACAAATAGATATAAAATCATATATACCATAAAATCTTCTAGGCTCTACATGATGAGAACCACACAGTAAAATATTAATTTTCACTGAAATGAATATTTTGCCTCTCTTCATAAATAAACAAAGTTAACAATGGTTAATTTGTTCATGTATTTGTAGGACACTAAAAATCATAAGATTACGTACATCACCAAATCATGACGATGCTAAAAGTATCAGCTCAAAATAATAAAGTTTCATATATCAATTAAGCTTGACAAGAGATATATCTATAACTCAGTTATGGTAAACATACCATTATGAACTTTATTATTTTGAACTGATATTTTTAGCATAGTCATGATTTGGTGATGTACATATTCTATAATTTTTCCAAAATTTTTAGTGTCCTACAAATACATTAATAAATTAACCATGGTTGACTTTGTTTATTTATGAAAGAGACAAAATAATCATTTTCAGGGCAAAACAATATTTTACTGTGTGGTTCTCATTATGTAGAGTCTAAATGATTTTTATGGTATAATTTTGAGGGCACTTATATGATTTTATATCTATTTAATAAAAATATTTTGTTAGGTACGGTGTCCACCAACCAATTTGTCAAGAACTAGAGTGTCTTACAAAAATCGCTCAAAAATAGGTGTCCACCAGTTAAGAGCCATCACTTGGCATGCAAATTTTGCCTTAAAACAACTCCCTAACTCTCTCTCTCTCTCTCTCTCTCTCGCTCGCTCTCTCTCTCTCTCTCTCTCTTTTGGGGGTGAGGGGAAAAAAAGGGCCCTTCAACACTAAAGCAATTGGTGCATCTGCCACCTCAACTCAGAAATATGCGGGTGCCTTCTGCTGGCCTTGGCAGCCATGTTCCCGTGAGAGAACAGGAACACGGAATGGAAACTTTGGAATGTTATTTTATAACATGGGAATGTAAATGTTCCCGTTGGAACATGGGAACGTGAAACGTGGCCATGTTCCTGTTCCCAGGCTTCTAAGTTCTATGCTCGCTATCAGTGCCCCCTTCATCGCAGTCCTTGCATGGTTCCCCCACCCCCTCCAGCCCAGGTTTCGAGTTTTAGGAGGCTAGCTGTTGAAGAAAGGCAGAAATAGAACTTCCAATTCATTTTGTTCACTTGGCATAACTATTAGATTACCAAGTAATTTTAAAGAGCATTTCAAGATGTTTCTCACGGACCGAACATAAGACAACCACCCAAGTTTAGATTAAAAGTGATACCCAATAGTGAAGCTGCTTCTTCCATACATATCTGTAACAGCCTTCCAGCCTGTGCTACCATGCATGGAACAACTTCCAATACCAACTCGTCATGCACCTACAAAGAAAAAAAAGTAGTTACATTCAACCATATTTGGAGCCAAACAGAGAAAAACTCAAAACGAAAATAAGTATCATGCAAGAGTCTTAAAAAACCTGCAAAATAAGGTGACACTGGCCACCAAATTCTGAAAATTTTCTTGTAACTTCATCTGTGGAATCAGTTGCCCTAGTTCTGTTGGTAATTACTGAATGAAGTCTAATCATAGCCACCTTGATAATATCAGCAGCAGAACCCTGGTAACATATGCACATTAATCATATAATCAACAAAATCGATCATATAAAACTATGTGAGACACTGCTATATTACCTGGCAAATAGAATTTACAGCTTGTCTCTGTGCTTTAGCTTTCTCTTTGCTATTGCCAGCCGTTATTTTTGTAAGAAAACGTCGGCGGCCCAATAAAGTCTCCACATATCTGAGAAGTGATAATGAATTAGAAACTTCTTTGATGTATGCCTAGCTGTATCATCTATATTGTGGTCCCCTGTTTAGTATCAAAACGCCTACACAATTTGTTCAGGACTAAAAGGTTCAAAGGCACTGTTGTAGTGTGCTAGTTGGAGAGAGAATTAGGGACCCATTCTTCTGTCTCCACTGGCCGTGCCCAGACATACACCTCTAGTGCTGCACAGTCTTCACCAGGCCAATGAGCTCGCGCTCGTAGGTGGCAAGTTTGGAAGGCTGGGGCACCATGGACAGACTGAACAAGCCGACTGGACAAGACCACGCCAAAACCAGCGCCCGAGGCATCGCAGTCGATGATGAACGGAGCCGTGATGCCCAACAACTGCAGCACCAGTCAAGAGGTGAGAGCCACCTCGAAGCCTCGAAGGCTGTAGCCACCACAACAGTCCACTGGAAGGCAACACGCTTGAGGGCTGTTTGTGGCGCGTTGATGACGCCATAGCTGTTGATGAAGCAGCGGTAGAAGCCTGTGAGGCCAAGCAAGCCATGCTGAGCACGGTGGGTCCATGGTGTTAGCTAGGACTGCATGGCAACAATTTTGGCTGGATCGCCATCCTTGGAGATGAAGTGGCCAAGGTACTCCACCCAACGCTCAGCAAATGAACATTTTGTGTGCTTCAGGAACAAGTTTTGCTCGCCATAGTTCTCAAGGCGTCGCCTAGGCGTCCAGGCGCCCCCCCATCGCCTTGCAGAATGGGCGCCTAGGCAGGCGCCTAGGCGAGCAAGGCGGGCGCCTAGGCGTCCAGGCACCCCCCATCGCCGTGCCTCGCCTTTACGCCGTAAGAACTATGTTGCTCGCACAGGGTGCTGAATAACACACGGATGTGCCCCAGATGTTTCGAGAGGGACATGTTGTACTTCAAAATATTGTCCAAGAACACTAGCACAGGGTGGCATAGGAAAAGGCAAAGAAACTCACTCATGGGGGACTGGAATGTTGTCAACCCATTCCTCAAGCCAAATGACATGACCACGAACTCGAAGTGGTCATGGTGCGTCCTGAAGGCCGTCTTATGGATGTTATCAGGTGCATCAGGACTTGGTGGTAGCTGCTGCAGAAGTCGAGCTTAATGAAGATCCACCTCGCGGAGCTCATCCAGCTATTCGTCCATGACAGTGACCTCGTACATGTCGGGTAACGTTTCAGCGTTGAGGGCGTGGTGGTCGATGCAAAACCACAAGAGTCATCATTCTTGAGCACGAAAAGCGCAGGTGACGAGAACGACGACATGCTCAGGTGAATGATGCCCTGGTGGAGCATGTTAGAGCACTGCTGCTCATGTTCGTCCTTCAACAGCTGCATGTAGCATCACAGGTGGACCACAATCGGACTCATGCCTGTAAGGAGATTGATCCGGTGATCCAAGCCCGATGGGTTGTCAAAGATGTCGCCGAACTCAACAAGAAGCAATTGCAGGGTCTTGAGCTAATGGCATCCTAAGACAAGCTCGTAGTCATGGAGAGGGAGCCTGACGTGCATACATGTGTGGAACACACGACTACAGCTTGTATTGCCCAATCTTCATAGTGGAGCCTAAGAAACCTTGATAACTATCATTACATGACCTGATGGAGAGGTAGCGCACTAACAATCAAAATAGCGACAGACACTAAACCTATAGAAGTGGAACAGTAAAACTAGTACCATAACCTTCGCGACTGCTTGCACCCTGGTGTCGCCTAGCTCGTAGGATCTGAGCGAGGGCGGGTCGCGCCCGTACATCATGCGGAAGGGAGTATTGCGCAGGGAGAACTGGAACGCCGTGTTGAAGAGGTACTCCGCCCAAGGCAGCCACCGGACCCATTGGCGTGGCCGATCCCCCGTCAAACACCACAGGTACATAACGATGACGCGGTTGGCCGACTCGGACTGCCCGTCGGAGTGAGGGTAGAACGCCGTCGTCATGTGTAGCTTGGTGCCCATCAATCTCATGAGCTCATGCCAAAAGGAGGATGTAAACACCGTGTCCCGATCAGAGACGATGAACTGAGGGACACCATGTAGGTGGACGATGTCGGCGAAGAAGGCTTAGGCGACGGATTCTGCCAAGTACGGATGAGCCAGGGGAAGGAAATGGCAGTACTTGCTGAATCGATCCACCACGGTAAGGATCACCGACTTGCCGCGTACGCGAGGGAGGGCCTCCACAAAGTCCATTGCGATGTCCGTCCAGACACCCTGAGGCACCGGTAGAGGAAGGAGCAGGCCCGCCGGCTGAAGGTGCTCGGATTTGTACTGCTGACACACCGTGCACTGGCGCACCATGTCTTGCACCCGTTGCTTCATGTTGGGGAAGTGGAAGTCGCGCCGGAGCCGATGCAAGGTGCGCTGGACGCCCTCGTGGCCGTCCTCATGGACCGCCCCCATGATTTCCTGGAGCAGCAGGGAGGCGGGCGGGATGTACAGCCTCCCGGCGAAGTGAACCATGCCGTCGACGAGACGCCCAAGGTGCCTGGTGGGACCCTGCCGTGATCTCAGCCGGGAGGGCGACGAGAGCCGGGTCGTCGAGCTGGGCTTGGCGTAGGCGGTCGATGAAGTCGAAACTATGAGACACAGGAGAGACCTCGAAACGTGTTTCTTGTTAAAGTAAATTAGACAATGCTAGTGCCATAGTGAGAGTACATGAATTATGAAGCTATTATGTAGGAGTTGAATCATATTCAGCTTGTATACCCATGAAAAAACTATATGTATATAGTGCAGTGACAGGGTTAGCCTAGTGTTAGCCTAGTTACCTTTACTTTGCTGTAATTGTTTTAATTTACCTAATAGGTTCCTTGGCAGCCAAGTTGAATATGGTGCCTTGTGAACCAAGTTGCTGGTGGA
>Ga0182004_10000310_pt1 | contig 27336 bp, 20 predicted proteins | sample Sormic07211540_1_FD_120479 | JGI IMG/M metagenome (GOLD analysis project Ga0182004, IMG submission 120479) | Endophyte microbial communities from Sorghum bicolor roots, Mead, Nebraska, USA - 072115-40_1 MetaG | ecosystem: Host-associated > Plants > Roots > Unclassified | place: USA: Nebraska...
AGCTAACATTAAAAATAAAGACAAAACCCTAAGTAATAATTCAAAAAAGAACACCTAACAACTAAATCAAATTGACAAGGTAGAAAAACACCATTGATGGAATCAACTAAATATATACCTTGAATCACTAAAATAAATTTGAGAAAGAAACATGGAAATGGTGAGAGGAGAGGCATCATCTTAAGAAACCTCATACATGAAAAATGCATATTGCATAATTAAATCAAATTTACATAAAAAATAACATCCTAAACAATATAATTTAAAAAACTAAAAAGAAAACTTATCTTTCTCTCTCTTTCCAAGCATGGAAACACCATTCATGGAAACCACTACATATATATTTCTTGGATTCACTAATTAGAGAAGAAAACATAGAAAAGGAATGAGGAGAGACATCATCTAACCATCTTAAGCAACCTCATTTGAGAAAATATAGTCCATACCTAGCTATTCTACTCTCTCTCATGGTGAAACCCTAGATCTAAAAAGTAGCTCAAATTAAGCAAGAGGGCACAAAAAGAGGCATTAGAGGCATCAACTAACCTTTCTTAGCCACCTCCTTCCAAGAAATGACGATCAAAACCTCCTCCCTTGTGTTTTGGAAAAACTGGACCTCCAAGATAGGCTCCAATAGAAGGTGGCTGCGAGCTACAGTTCTGCCCGAGGAGGAAGAAGGGGGGCTGTGGGGGTATTTATAGAAAGAATAGCATAGGCGATTTCTGTGTAAATCAATTATACAGACGGTTCACATAACTGAACCGCCTGTGTTAATGCTCCATTTACACAGGCGGTTCAGTTATGTAAACCGCCTGTGTTAATCTATTTACACAGGCGGTTCACATAACTAAACAGCCTGTGTAAATGCTTCATTAACAAAGGCGGTTTTCTTACAACAAGCGCCTGTACTGACCTATTTACACAGACGGTTTTTAATTCTGGCTGTACAAATTTACAACACAGACGCATTATAACTAAAACCGCCTGTGCAAAGTTTTTGCCCCCACCGGCTTAGAGCATCTGTTTGTACTAGTGTATCTTTGTATTCTCCAACAACAAAGTCACCATTGCTCTTCATATTTAAGTAGCGAGAAATTCAAAATAGAGGATATCTATATTTTGATATATATCTAATTGAAAGGCTGTTGGAGGGTATATTTTTTATTTAAATTTTTATTCCTGTAAATGAGCAAAGATATAAATAGTTTCCTGGAGATGCTAGTTGTTATTACTTTGTGTACCAATAAGTTTCCTCACCTATGTTTATTTCCTTCTTCCATTTTGTTGAATTACGACAGTAGGTCCTGAACTTTTCAATGTGGTCACAAATTCTTTAGATTTTCCAGGGAACCAATTAATGCATGCAGGTATGCACCACTGACGGTCTATGGTTTACCTAGCTAGAGTTAAGTTAGCTAGCTAGGACTATATATGTTGGATTTTGAGCAGAAATAATATTTGGACTCATCATCAGTTCCAAAATTTGTTAAGTCTTCCAAGCTAAGATTGGTCATCAATTAATTGGCTGGAAAGCCAATGTGTAGGATTCAACTGGAAGACCACAAGTGACACAGTTATTAACATAAGCTAGGTAGCCAGGTCGCTAATAAGGCAATATCTAGAGGAAAATAGCATGTGTTAATACAGATCTTGGTGCCGAACCATGTTACCCTTTGATTGTATAAATAGAGAGATGCTACGACATGATCCTATATATCCTCATAAAAAATAATCATATATATGGAATTCAATCACATTTGGAAATGCATGGAGAATATATACAGCCCAATCATTTAGATATTATGTGAGAAATAGTATTAAAGACATACCATGCGTAATGGGAGCAGTATATATTATATGCTCCCTTCAAATGAGATCTGCACATAAAAAGGATTAAACATCATCATAAATCACTAGCACAATAAAGCTCTACACATCTGAACATAAAAAGGATTAAACATCATCTTAAATCACTAGCACAATAAAGCTCTATACAAGCGGTTCCAAACCTATTTCTACAAGCGTTTTCAGACCCGCCAATGTTGGGGACCAGTGGAAATGAAACTTTTCACTTGCGGTTAATTGAGAACTGCCTGTGGAAATCGAGTTCCACTGGCTGTTATCTTAACTGAACCTCTTGTAAAAATCGATTTCCACATACGGTTGTGTTATGTCAACCGTCTATAGAAATGCTCATCTAGAAAATATGAATTAGGTATTAAAAATAGGGGAAAAAGATTTTAATCGCTGTGGAATTCCACTGGCGGTTATCTTAACTGAACCGCATGTGAAAATCGATTTCCACATACGGTTGTGTTATGTCAACCGTCTATGGAAATGCTCATCCAGAAAATATTAATTAGGTATTAAAAATAGGGGAAAAAGATTTTAATCGTGTGTTACACAACCAGTAGGATTCAGAGCTGCAACCTCTCCCACGAGTGCAGCGTCCTCTACCACTCCACCCATTACTTGCTTGTGTTTATACTAGAGTTTGGTTCCCTACATATTAACCTAAACCGAGCAAACTTTGATTGTTTGAGGCCATGGATTCAGATGAAAAAGTTATCAATTATAAAGTTATAACTTTTTAAGATCTACAACTTTTTATATTGGTAGTTTCTCCATCTGAGGTAATTTACAAAATTTGAATTTCAAATTTGATAAATTTAAACGTAGTTTTCGATGACAAGATGATTTTAAATAAAAAATTTATCAACTACAAAGTTTTATAAGTTTTTGAGATCTACAACTTTTATTTTGGCGATTCTTTCATACGAGTCATTTCAAAAACTCAAACAAATTAATTTCAAATTATTTCTATAGGCGTTTTTCTTAACAAATCGCTACTAGAAATCCTATTTTTAATAGCGGTTCCTTAAGAAAACCGCTTGTAAAAATATAGGATTTCTACAGGCGGTTAAAACCACTAGTGAAAATGGTTTTCTACTTGTGGTTCTTGAGTCGGGCCCGTCGGTTTCTTTTCACAAGCGTTTTTTAATTGAAACCGTCCGTAAAAAAAATCTACCGCCTGCATAGAGCTTTTTTTACTAGTGAATGGAAGTTAAACTGCGCCATGCATGCACATTGTTGTTGAAGAAATGATTTTTACAAAGATTCCTATATATTATCATACAAATACATGTCGCCCTAAATTTATTTGTTACAGATTTTAAAAATCTATGCAGTGTTAAAACTTATCTCTGTACAAAATGAAATAAGTTTTCTTGGAGATCAACCTTAGTATTCCTTTCTGTCGAATGGAACCGTGAATAACTCTTTTCAAGTGAAAAACAAATCCACCTGTATCAGTGTCAACTAGCTCTCTCCAATCTCCAACTGTCCTTGCAGAGATGGATTTCAGTGCCAACGATGACTCTTCTATTAATTAGGGCAGGGTGTGGTGCTGTCTGTCAGCAGCATCTTTTGTGTTTTAAATTCGTGCAAGGATAGAGTATTGCGTTGCCTTGGGCAATTCAACGTCAACATCCATGAATGCTTCAGTAGCAGTTGTTCTTTTTCCTTCTAGTCCCTTTCAACCTCATGCCTAAAAACCAAGTCTAAATTAAAAAATTTGGCTGCTAGGATAATTATACAGTACAGAGTCCACCTCTGAAAATGACGTTTAGATCAACATGTGATTAGCTATGGTGAACTAGGAGTTATCCATGTCTTTACAATTTTGGAGGTAAAAAAGTCAGAATTTGCAATCTTTTTGGATAGGAGGATCCGGGGCAGGAAATTCCACGAGATGTTAGCTAAGTGACAATAAGCTAGGCCTTGTTTAGTTCACCCCGAAAACCAAAAAATTTTCAAGATTCTCCGTCACATCGAATCTTGTGGCACATGCATGAAACATTAAATATAAACGAAAACAAAAACTAATTCCACAGTTTAACTGTAAATCACAAGACGAATCTTTTGATCCTAGTTAGTCTATAATTGGATAAAATTTGTCACAAACAAACGAAAGCGCTACAGTACCGAAACGTTTTTACTTTTCGGAACTAAACAATGCCCTAGTTGAGAGGACAGCAGTAACTAGTTTGTCAGGTTCATGCTAAGAAGACATCGTCGAACGTAGGCAGTGCAGCCCATAGGCACAGTAGCTCGTAGGCACAGTAGGCAGTCCCGCCCACTGTTACGCTAGTCTCAATGCATGTTTTATGAGAGTGTCATACACATTAAATAGGGTGCCACATATGTAAAATTGCTGACTTGACAGAGTTATTAAATAAAGGAGTTTCATCAGATGAGAGAAGAGTTTCATCCCCATGAAACTCATATGGCTCGGTTACCTAGTTTATAGTCTTGGTAACTGTGCCATAAAACTATGCTTTGAGATTGGCCAGGACTATTAGGTCAGTCTCAATGCATAGTTTTATGGCACACTAACCAAGACTATAAACTAGCTAATCAAGCCACATGAGTTTTATGGGGATGAAACTCCTCTCTCATCTGATAAAACTTCTTCATTTAATGACCCTGCCAAGTCAGCAATTTTGCTTATGTGGCACCCTATTTAATATGCTTGACACTCTCATGAAACATGCATTAAGACTGGTCTGAAGGCACTCCCCATACTAAAAACTACATGTAGTTTCTATACATATTAATTTCTATGGACACTATGTATAGAAACTATGGCCTCAGTGGATAGTTTCTCTACAATAATTTTCTATCCAATCACATTCATTCTCTCTCCATTCTCAACCAATTATATTACTTTATATCTTAGATATCATGTAGACATGGTTTCTAACTTAGACTCAGTTTCTATAATTTTTACTCTTTCTCTTTAATAACTACCTTGCCACATCAGAAAAATGCTTAGATGACATCATAATTAATGTCTATAAAAACTATAATAGTTTCTACATTAAGAGTGTCTTGATAGCAACAACCACTAGAGTGTAGCTAAAGGACACAAGGAGTCTAGGAGTCTAGTAGGGCTCCTAGCTAATCGTAGTTTTGTGTACTTTGATTCAGCAATTGCTGTCGTTTACAATACATATGTACTATTATGTTTTGTCTAGAGCAACTACATATGTACTTTTTTTTCCAGTAATTATTATGCAGAATCTTTGTTATTTAGTTGCGTACATGTCCTCCCAACATAAACGTGGGCACAAACAGCAAAGCTAGAAACAAGAATTGTTCAGGTCCTTACCTCCAATAGATGCTCATATTAACAAGTTTTAAACTGTATAAACAATTCCCAAACCTTTTCTTCATCAAACTACAACAATAATTGAGTACCAAGTATAATTTATGGGCCTCCAACCACCATCTCACACCACCTAGAGTCCTAGCTTGAGCTTTGGCAATGCCTAGAAAAATGCTAAGACTTTGCCAATAATATAGCTTCCTGCTAGCTGTACATATGTATTACGACGTCCCCAACAATATATCCTAAATCACTAGCGGATGTGGAGTTTAAAAACAATTAAAAATAAAAAGGCAGATAGCAAAAGGTATGCCAGTGATGAGAAAGGTTTGGGAGACTCTGTGAGTTGAGCACTTGACTTGGCACTAGCTACATAAGTTTTGGAGGTTTCTCTCTTTGTGATTGGCCATGTGCTGCTCCAAGCTAGATAAATCGTCAACCGTTGAGGACACCCTGGCGATCCATCTGAAAGCTCACGCAAGGATTTAAAGTTCAAACTAAGATCATTACCAAACCAAATATTGCAAACCAAGAGTATCATCATGCCGTCCCAAAGGATGACTCACAGGGCAAACCAAGTATCATAAGTACATCCCTGAAGTACCAACCTTGGACATCGCACGGGGCAAATGATGAACAAAATTATCCGACTCTCTCACTCGCGACGACTGCGACCATGCTGACCAAGCTAAGATGATGGACGATAGGACACCGCTACAAATTTGGTTTTCACTGTCGGCTGCATCACTGCCAGATTTAAAAAAACTGACACTGATAGTCCTTCCCGCCACATCACTATCGGTTTTTTTGTTTAAACCGGCAGTGATAAGGCCAAGCGACAGTGAAAATCTGGTGTTCACTGTCGGTTCCTATCATTGTCGGTTTGAGCCACGAGCCGACAATGACATGGATCATTACTGCCGGTTTTAGCCAAGAAATGACACCGATGTTAATTATCACTGTCGGTGCGTGACTTACATCGACAGTGTTATGAAAGAAAACTTCATAACTTTGTCATATGATATCTGATGAATATGAACTTTATATCAAATTTGTAGTACTTGACAAGATCTACAACTTTTTAGTTTAAAATGTTTTTAATTTGAGATTGTTATATATCCAAATATCTAAAATTTAAAATTTGAATTTTTCAAATGACCTTGAATGGAGAAACTACCAAAATAAAAGTTGTAGATGGTTATGCAAATTTATAGTCGATAACTTTTCGATTTAAAATCATTTACTACTTCAAAATGCTATCTGAAATTAATTTTTGATGTTATTAGAGAACACTCATTTCTCTTTTTAACCTCTGATTAAAACTTGTAACAAGCTTTTCTCAATCATACTAACTTCAAATTTGATAATTTTTTTCTAATTTTTTCTAAAATCATGTTCTATAAATTTATTTTGTTTCCAAAGCTATTAGTATGCCCATCTTTTCATGTGACCATGTTTTGTGTATTTTAATTTTGAAATTAAAAAACAACTTCAATCATGATTTTGAAATATTAAACGACATTTGGTGAAAAGTCATAGACATAAAAGTTGTAGAACTCATCATGGTCTACAATTTTTATTTTAGTCACTTATTCATCCGAAATTGTGGTAATAACATTATTCACAAAATTTACATATCTCTCTTGTAGTTCTATAAACTATAAGACATGTAAGATGTAAGATTTGTAAACAATATTATTACAATAGTCTCAAATGAAGAAACTTCCAAAATAAAAGTTGTAGATCTCGAAAAGTTATGAATAGTTATAGTGGAAAACTTTTACATTTGAAATCAATTTTTCAATGTTAACTAAATTTGAATTTCTCAAATTTGGAATTCAAATTTTCTAAACGATTACGGACGAAGAAACTCCCAAAATGAATGTTGTAGATCTCAAAAAGTTATAAAAGTATATAGTTCATAACTTTTTGATTCGAAATTATCTTGTCAAGGAAAACTACGTTCGAATTTCTAAAATTTAAAATTTGAATTTTTAAATGTCCTCGGATGGATAAATAAAAGTTATATGTCTCAAAAAGTTATGAAAGTTTATAGTTGACAATGTTTTAATTTGAAATAATCTTGTCATGGAAAATTATGTTTGAGTTTCACAAATTTAAAGTTCAAATTTTATAAACGACCTCGGATGAAGAAACTACCAAAATCAAAATTGTAGATCTCAAAAAGTTATAAAACTTTGTAGTTAACATCTTTTTCATTTGAATTTGTCTAGAGTTTTAAATACTTATTTTAAATTTAGATAAACATAAAATGGCTAGCACGACTATCCTAACTAGACAAAAATAGGTGTTTAGGTGGAGTAGTTAGGAAACAAACACATGGATCTAGAGGTCAGGGGTTCAAGCATGAGGCCTCTCGCAATATAATTTGTTCATTGTATTTTTTGGGTCCAATTTTGGAAACAACATCACTGCCTGTTCAGCATCAGTGTCGGTTATAACACTCCAAAATTTTAAATTTTGGATTGTTATTAGAAAACACTAAATTAAATAAAGATTTATTTTTTTTTCTAAAATATTCCAAGATTTATTTAATTATTAAATTCAAAAAGAGAGAAAAATGTGGAATTTTAAAACTTTTATAACGTTAAGTGATTAGTGTTTTATTTGATGTTGTGTGCTTTGTGCCCGAGCTTTGTTTAGCTTGTGTGTGAAAAAAATGAATCTTATACTCTTATAAAGCTAAACCCATTAGAGAATTCTCTCAACATGCAAGCTATCCGCATCAACAATCCACTAGAACTTACAATTATAGCCAAATAGCACATATAATTATGATAGTTATCTCTTCATCCACTAACATGCATTTAGTTGGCCAGCCAAACTATTCATCAAAATTAATTTAAGATAGTTTCATCCATATAACTATAAGTATAAATACTCTAATTTCTTTTAAATTATCTGGAATCCCCGCAGCAACGCGCGGGGTATTCTCCTAGTTTCTAAAAAAATTCGAGCATCTTTGATTAGGCCCTTTTTTTTTGTTTTTTTTAGAAAAATAAAACTCCAAGTCATATTCAAAAACTAATTTCTAATTTGAGTTAAAAAAAGAGAGTTGTTTTAAGAAAATTGGTACTGTTCTCAAAAATAGGAAAGAAAACAAATTCCAAAATAATCCCTAAGTATTTAATCAAATTTATTTTGAAATATGGTTTGAAAATAGTTTGGAAAATTGGTTGACAAAATAGTTTAGAACTCCTGTTTTATAAAAAGGAAAGGGTTTTTTCTTTGTTCTTCTCTTCTCGTTTTCGGCGTGCCCCAGCTTCGGCTCAACCCCAGCCGCCTGCTCGGCACGCGCGCTCGCCCTTGGGCCTTGACCCAGTAACCGCAGCCCTACAAGCCACCAGCGCCGCGCCCCGTCGCTTGAGCCGCTGCCATGTGGGCCCCGCTTGCCAGTCGCTTGCAGCCGCTGACGTTGCGGACCCGCGTGTCAGGCTCATCCCCAACCTCCCACCCTCATCACGCGGGATGCTTCCGCCGCCATCGATCTGGTCTCGAGCGCGCACCTCAAGGTCCGCCTGGCCTATAAGAGGGCCACGCCAACCTCCCCTATGCTCCCCTTGGAGCCCTAGGGCACTGCCGCCTCCGCCCTAAGCCCTGGCTGCACCGTGCCGTCGCCATAGCCACAGAGCCAAGGTGCTGCCGTCGTCGATCTTCGTTTCCTCTCCGTCTCCGCTGATAAGGACCGTCCCTCGAGCTCTGCATGGAGGTTAGCTACACACCGGACCCTGCCCCACCTTCTCCCTCGCTCTCTCTCGTGTGCAAGCCCTCACCACTGTAACACCGCCGCCACTGCTCCGCTCCACCGTGCGCGCGACACCTCACGGCCAGCCGCAACCGCTCCCGTGCCTCGCATCGGGTTCGCGACACCGAGCCACACCCGCTCGTGTCCTTGCTTCGGCCAGTCGTGTGCCGTAGCAGCAGCGGACCCTACTCCGGCGAGCCATCGCTGCGCACCACTGCTAGGTGCGTCGCCCCGATGACCATCTCCGTCGGAGAAACCGTGGCCGTCCGATTTGGATCTAGTGGCCCAGATTCGATCTGGAGCAAGGTCAATCTGTGGTCAACCGAATCGGCCCCGTCACCTGCCACGCAAGCACCACGTGGCTGCCACGTTGGCAAAGACCTGGTCAACTTGGTCAACCAGGTCAAGCCCCGGTCAGCACTGTCACTTTTGCAAAAAGGTCCCTCAGGTTTTGTGAAATCAACCTACAGTCCATCCCTATTCAAAATAATTAGGTTTAGGCCTAGATTTTTACAGCTTACACCCTAAAGCCGTTGGTATTTAAAGATTTAGTCCAAAATGCTTTTAAAATTCAGTTTTAATTATTTAAAATACCAAAAAATATTTCTACTTATTTACAGGTTTGCCACTGACCTAGTTTTGGCTATAGAATCCGCGTTTTAACTCTGATTGAGCCTGTTCTTGTCGCGTTAGTTTCGTATCGTCATAGGCTACACTTTAGGAGCGATAGTTACCTCGTTTGACCATTTAGGTTTTCACCATAAATACAAAATGATTAATGTCTAACTAAATGCCCTTTTAATCTATAAAAGCAATTTATGTTTGTAGCTTTGGTTTTTCATAAACACATTAATATTATTAATACCAACATAAATGCCTTCTCAATTGTGACCTACTTAATATAATCTCATTCCATAAATGCTTTTGTTTGACTTTTGTCACAAGTTTCATGTTTTCTAAAAATTATAAATGATAGCGATATAATAATATTAAATTTTTATAAATAAAATATGACTAAAGTTTAATCGTGAATTTTACCATTCTTTATAAATTGGTTATATCAGTTAAGTAACCATCATCTCTTTTCATCAGATAAAATATTACAAGTGTATAGTTTGTCTTCTCCGCTATGTTGTAAGCCTCAAAAATCGTGTCCGATTAACTATAGCTCCATTCTCAATCGTTCTTGCGTTGTCACGATCGTAGCAATAAGCCGTGTCGTTTATTCTTTTCAAAGCTTTTCTTTTGATTGATGCTTGTTCTTAGTCGTGATTGTTGTTTGTCTGTTTGTGTTGCTTGGTTGCTTCGAGTAGAAGTAGCGTGGTTCGTCAACAGTGAAGACCAGGAGCTGAGGACCGACAGTCGAAGCAGAAGTTGGAGATCAGAAGAAAGAAGCCAAAGAATTCTGAGCAGATATACACTGGGAAAAAAGGCAAGTGCAGGCACCCTTTGATCATATTGTACCTATGAACTTTAATTACATTTACTTCTTGATGCATGAGTCTTAATACTGCAAACCCTAAGGACTCGACTAGCCCTTTACTATTATTCCTTGAATACCTAGGTTTATACATGGGTAGTATAGTGAATAGTAGATATTCTTAGTTGCTCTACTAATCTAATCTATATAATAATAAAAGTAATAATCTTGCCTAATGAATTCTTCAATGATGGCTAATGCTTCAATGGTGGAAAATGGTCACTTCGGTGACGGAGATGTTGTGGTGCTTGCGAGCGTCATGGTTTGTTGAGGAAAAGGGAGTAGGTACTGGTGGTTGGCCTGTTTGACGGGCGTACCCGTCTCTGCTCTCCGTATGGACTTAGTCATGGAGCAGCCCCCTGGGACATACAGTGCAGCTCCAAGCTATATGGCTCTGGCTTGACTAATTATCAGGACCTCCGTTGGTAGGGTGTTACTTTCTGGGTAGGCATAAGGAAGTAGCTTGGGTATTCATATTAAGAGGCCAGTCAGTTTGGGGTCCCATTGCTATGGGCACGGCTGCCGCGCACTTGGGCCAAAACTTACGAGTAGTATCCTATTAGTTGGACCCTGTGAAAGGTCTCATAGTGAAACCCTGCTTGCTCACCTTGGTAGTGTTTTGGGAAGTCGCGACCCCGGTCAAATGGGAATCACGACTTGGAGTGAAAGTGCACACCTCTATAGAGTGTAAAACTGATATATCAGCCGTGCTCACGGTCACAAGCGGCCCAGACTCTCACACGATGAGCAAATTGGAATCACATGTAACTTGGAGGCAGAACTTGGTTGAGGTTGATACCTCGTGCTTTGGCGGAATGGCTATTCCATGTGGGCAGGATTGCTATCCTATGTTCTTAATTAGGATTGCTATCCCATAACCTCAATGGGGTTGCTACCCCGAGTTACTATCCGAGGTTGCTACCTCAGTAATCTTAATAATAATAATTATAATGATGAGTAATAATATTGTTAATTTACTTTCATATAATTAAGGGTTGGGATGCTTCACTCATATTTAATAATAGGTTGTTTTAATACAAGAATTATAATAAAAGTTTACCAACTTAAAAGCTCACTTGTAGTTAAACAGTGTCAGCTTTTTCTTTGATTAAGCCTTGCATGCCATTATACTTTTCACCTATACTTGTTGAGTTCGAAATGAACTCACCCTTGCTATTTCCTCCAGACCCCCAGTGTGTAGTAAAGTGCTGCTCAGAAGAAGGACAGAGATGTTATGGAGTTTTCTAGAAGCTTATGAGAAGTGTTTGGCATATGGAGCCCCTAGTCAGTCGTCCCTAAGAAGAATAGAGCCTAAGAAGTTTAGCTACTTTTTCCGCGTACTCTGATGTTTGTAAGTGTTATTATAAATATGTTTTCCGCTATATATAACATTGTTTCTGATATTTCTATTCTTTTGTTGTATGTGTGGACTTCCTAGGCACACATATGATGACTCTGGTTTTCTTTTAAAAACTAGGGTGTGACATCGGTGCATCAAAACTGGCAGCGATTTCAACTCCACAACGCTATTGATATGGTTTTGTTGGTTTAAATTGTGGTAGTGAAAGGTTATTTTTGAACCGGTGGTGTTTCTGTGAACTAGGGTAGTGGCAGGATGAGACTATTGATAGGGTGGATACTGCTGAGCATCCTAAGGTTGTGGAGTTGAGGACACACTCAGGAATGTCTGACATGGCGGCAAGATCACTGACGAAGCCATCTATGCAGGCACACCTATGGGTAGGAGACCAGTGTTGGAAACAGCTGTTGGGCTGGAGCCTAGTTGTGTTATGGCTGAACCTACAGTGAGAGCAGACCTTTCACCCCATGGTGCAGTTGTTGGCCTCATGAAGTTGCCATAGAAAAGTGGCTCATGAAGGTGTCAGACAGTTGTAGAACTCCCCAAAGGCCTGAGTGTGAGCAGTGAAGTTGGCCTGCACCTAGTGCTGGTTTCTAACCTTCCATTAGATTCAAGATAACTATTGATTTCATTAGAGAGCAATGCACCGATCTGACTTCAAATCAGAAAGTCCCGAGCCCTAAAATCTTAGCACCACAGCTTTGGTTATTAGCCATGTCACAATATGGTTGACCTCGCCAAGAAGCCTGATCCCTGCTACATCATAGAACATAAACAAAAACAAGACAATATGTAACTCGAGTAAAGTGACAATTTGTAGATGTATAACTAACATAGGCGGTGGCTACTAATTATTTAGTCTATGGGGAATCCAAGGATCCCTATTCACATCCCTAAGGAATCCCAACATGTTACATGGCTCAAATGGCCCAAAACATGGCGACATGCATCCTAACATATTTTGAATGTCAACTTGTTTTGATCATTTCTATTGATTCGGAAGGAACTTAGATACGAGCCACTTCAATTGGTTAGCTTATCAAATTATCTTTCTGTCCATATGTGGATCATCAAAAACCGCTTCCATATGTGACCTAGGTGTCCATTTTACTACAGGATGCTCTTGGAGTCTAAGATGGACTCAAACTTGATATAGATTGGGCGTTCAACTTGCCTTGGACACAGTTGTTTGCCTTGTAAGGTGGTGGCCAAGGAGGAAGACATCCAAGGGCAATCTTGGTGTGTTCTTCATCTTCTTTGGGCATACAACAATTTGGGCTAGGGTCCCAATGGTGAATATCAGGCCCATGATAATGATTACACAACTTTTGGCAAAAAATAATGCCAACTAGTCAAGATGGTTTGGAGACCTTGCTAATGTGATCTTGAGGTCAAACCAGATCCATTTGAAATCTTATCAGATAGGCTTTCCATCAGGTGGTGAAGGACTACAAACTCACTCTAGTTGAAGGAGTTATGGTCTTCCAAGTGAAGTATTGTTAGGCTACCAACAAACTAAAAGTTCAACTTTGATGGGCTTGCACTTTGAGATTAGTTTGTTCATGGCATATCCCTTCTCTATCTTAATCACCATTGTTCTAAGCACATTTGATATACCAATATTATGTAGCAACCATCTTTTAATTTAATCATTTCACAAATGTAAGAATGAGGTCATCTTATTGATGAGGATTACACCTTTGGATATGATCATTGATTACAAGGTGTGCTTATTCCTATATTTACATAGTGATTTTTGGTAAAATTCACTAGGTTTCACATGTACATGTTATTATTTGATCGTAGGCACAAATGTGCCTCAAAGTACAAGTCCATCAATATTGAACTTTTAGGTCATTGATAGCCCAATAATATGTCATTGGGAATGTCATAAATCTTTCATCCAGAGTGCGATTGAGGTGAATGAGCACATGACTGAAAGCTTGTTTGATAAGCTTTCAAATAAATCTAGTCTCACCACGAGATCCATAAGGAAAGCCTTGAAATCATTATGGTATTCTATAGTTGTTTATGTTGGTGCCAAAATTGGTCTCTCGCACCAACAATCTCGGTGGCTCTCAGAGGGAGTGCAGAAGTCAAAGTTCTAGACCTCCTGAGCCACAGACGAACGAGCTTAGTGATTTGATTTTCGAGGCATGCCAGTCAATTTGACCTAAATTTGACAAGGAAGAGATAGAAACATCAAATTATGGAACCTGCCGGTTGATGCCAGATAGTTTCAAAATGTATGGCCCTAAGAATCCGTTAATTAGAGGAAATTGATTAAAGAGTCAACTCCTAAAGATGACACATGATGACATTTGTTATTGACCCTTTTGATATTTCATTGAAAGATCACATCTTATGGTTAAAACAATCGGATCGACTATTTAGCCAATACGCTATGTGTATGTAGAGATAGCTTACGTGCATTTATCCTCTTATCCATTAAATAAAAAATAATTCATTAAAACTGGTCTAAAGGCCTGTGGTTCTAATAAATTACGTTCATAATCATATTAACTTTATATTCACCTGGTCTAATGGCCAACAGGCTTCAATAAATTCAATATGAGTTACTAGTTTATTTAATATAATAATCAGATGCACATACATGCACTATTCGTGTAAGCTTAACCGGATCGGCTGTTTAGCCGATACCGGGTCCATGAGGCACGAACAAGATATATTTACTTTATTATAACTGGATTTAGTTTTAATTACTAAACTAATCATAACAAAACAAATATCTTGGAATCAAGATCAGCGGATTAGGTACCTTAAGTATGTTGAATATTCGTTGTTTACTTAGGGTTTATGGCAAGCATTTAGTTCTAAAGCTCAAACTAACCTGTCGAATCTTGATTGGGTAGAATATTGTTACGATAAATAAACCATTGACCTTTGAACAATATTGATAACTTAATGAATCTATTAGATTGCTAATCCAATAGAGCTGATAACTGACCTGAACCAATATTCATAAGAGGTTGAAACAATGCAGCCTTACAAATACAATCCAAGTCGATAACTTGTTCAAAATTGGGTTTGACATGATTCAAATGATGTAGTCATGATAAACTGAACATGAACCATGACAATACTTACAAGCAAAATGAAGGTCGAAATCAACGGATGCAGCTTGATTTGTCGAAGGTCTCGTCGAGATCTACTATTACTCCTACTCCTAAGGTTTGTGGCCTAAGCAAAAAGGGGTCTGTTATGATTGTGTAGATCTGTACAAGGACCGGGTCCCTAATATTTATAGATTGGAAACCTAGTCTCATGTTCTAACACGACTATCCCAAAAAAGGTAATCCGGAATCTAACTTTCCTTTCGCAACGGAACCCGACACGTCTTGTCTTGATTCAACATCTCTTTGATCGACTAATTCTAGCGTATTTAGTTGATCCACTTCATTCGGCTGTCCCTTCTTTCATGAAGCAGGCCCATGGGCGGTTCCTTGGCTCACCAAAATTTGGGATTAACACATGCCCCCCAATTTTGGGATAAAATTGATTTTATTCCAAATTTGCCGATTACTCGATCAAAACCAATACAGACACATTTCTTACTCCGTTTCCTCTTCTATCTTCTCTGTTTATCAGTCCTAAAAGCTAGGTTTTCCCTCCAAGGATTTCTAGTCAAAAATTTGAAACCTGCATAATCTGCCAAATCTCCACACAATCCAATCTTATCCATCGAGTTCTACAATCCAGCGATTTCTCACTCCAATGGTGTCCATCGACAATATCCCTGAGGTATTTACCCTTCTCTTTATTTTCTTCTGACCATGTTCCACTCTGTTGACTCCTTTATAAACCCCTTCTTTGTTTCCAGGATCTTTAGAACCAAATATTCATCCGGTCGAGGACAATTTGCACAAAATTTTCCTAGGTCCGATGGGTGATCCAGATCCAAGCAGAGTGATTGTCACCGAGACGATAGAGTTCCCTTCAAGCACTCTAACGTGCATCCAGGCCTCTAGGACAAGAAAACTTGTATGATGAATTGGCCATCAATCATCCCAGGCTGGAATAATTGGCTGATCAAAGTAGCAGCTAAGAAGAGAATAGATTGGGCACTTCGAAATTTTGATCAGTGCATCTCTCTGTCCCTCTCTGACATCAAGAAGAATGAACCTATGCTCAAGGATGCTTGTTTCTTTTGGTCCAACACCTATAATGCCTTCCTCTTCAGACAAGGCCCAATGTCTCCCACGTTAGCCAATGTCCATATGCTCATATGCCTCAATATTATAGGAAAAGTCAACCCCTTTAGTTCGCTGGTGAAGCCTTCTTTCAAGGTGGAAAGTGTGAGAACTGGGGGTTGGTCCCAATACATCAATGTCTTTAAGATTGACAAGAGGGCTGTAACTGATAGAGAACATGCAGCCTTCTTAAACATGTGATTGGACAGATATATCTTCTGTGGGCAGGCTTGTTCTCAGTTGACGGTTGTTAACCATCAAAATTATATGTCAACTAAGGAGAAGAAATGGGATAAAATCTGAACATCACCATAGACTTAGGGTTTTCACTGACAATTTCCACGAGTTTTGGTGAATATCTGTTTCTATAGGGTGGTTATCAGAATAAGAACAAAAGGAGATCCACATGTCGGATTTACATAGAGAGAAGACCCAAACGTCAACTCCAGAAGACTCTAGAAGACTCAGGAAGGCGTGCCCTAAAACCTAGGGCCCACCTACCATAGGGCAGGGGCGGGCGCCCATGGGGGCAAGGGCGGCCACCTAGGGGCAAGAACCAATCAGGTTCTGTCTCATGGATCCTGCCTCCACCGACTTTGAGGATTAATCTTAAGCACACATTTAAGTCAGTTTGATCCAAGGGCTGTGGTGCTTCCTAGGGGGCTATAAATACAAGCCTACCCCCCTGTAATCAAGCTCAGAATTGAGAGAGAAAAATAGAATTATATTTTTTATTCTCATTTGAGAAATAGAGGGAGCCATTAGAGCCAGGCATTAGAGAAAGATTAGCTACTCCTAATCGTCATCTTCTACATAGGATTGGATTAGATATAGGAAGCGTCGGGCGCCTGTGCTTGGAATTTCTAGATCTTTGTCATCAGAGATTGGTACTATCTTTTATCTCTCTTTTGACTTTAATCTAAATACAATTATGTTTCTATTTATTACGTTCCTAGTTTATTCTAGTTCTACATTTGATATGGTTATGATTGATAATGAGTTTATGTATATGTTTGCAAAGCGCATAGCCCTCTTCGTAGGAGAGTTAGGTGACAGATGTCATGTAAGCATGGTGCTTAGATGTTGTTTATCTACAATTACACCCTATTGGTCGGGTTGTGTGGTAGATCGTGGAAGTGACAGTTCCGTTGAGTCCTTTGTATTCCATCCCCCGTTGGTAGAACAGGTAGAACCGCAGTTGCGTAGGAAGTCTAGCTCTGTCTTGGCTTTTTATAGCAATGTTCTTTGTACATAAATGAAGAGTCTTTTGTGTTATATATGATAGTGTAGCATTAGAGTAGATGAATGACTTGATAAATTAGAACTACATAGGATTTTCTATCTCTTGAACTAATTAGAAGTCTGCCTAAGTAGTCTATATCTAGATCTATATTCCGTGGGCTTCTATATTTTATATGTCATATATCTATGGTTTACCCTCCTGCTAAGTTTGTTGCTACGCAACCCAATCACTCATAATTAGTCATGTTTTGCAAGTTGATCTCATTGTATAAGTCCTTAGTTCTTTCCCTTGAGCTAAATATAAATAACGATAACTGGAATACTTCTCGGTGAAGTGCTACAATAGTATTTAATCTGTATGCTTGCGGATCTTATATTTATTTTATTAGTGGACAGTTTTCATACAACACTTGTGGCACCATGCTAGGGATGACAACTTTACTTAAGTGGTGTTACAAGTGTCAACATTCTCCAACATCCAACTACCTGACCTGAGTAGAGAAGGTATCAGGCGACTCTAAAATTCCACTTGGCAAGATTCTCTTTGGGTCTCTATATAGTCTCTTGAACATAGTTTCTCAGCATCTGATGCAAAATGAGCCTATCGCAATAATTACAGGTCCTTGGTGGTTATTACAATTGTGGCTTAATTTACATCTGCACCAATTAGTGGCCCTATAGCTGATCAATCTATCTTTACCTTCCATGGAATATTAAGAAAAATAGGAAGAACAACTTCCTAGAAGTCATAAATTTCGCTGATGTATGTCCTTTGGTGAGGCAGCATCAGCAATCACTATTGATGGATCAATCCCTGTTTTCTTCAAACTCTTCTATACAAATTCTCTAGAGGCAGCTTTAGAATGGTTTGTTTACTCACACATCCTAGAATATGAACTTCCAGAATCGTTCAGATTCCAAAATGTCTACAGTGATGCTGAAGAATTTAAAATCTTGACCCATCTGGTAAGGCCAAGTCTGTTACCAGTTAAAATCAGACATGATAGAGAGAAACCCCAACTTCTTACGAGTTCTTCTGCCCTTCAATAGTGGCCAGATAGATGGGTTTTGGCCAGTTGCCCCTAGATTTATTCTTTGTTGATAAAGTGAAGACGAGGGAAACTATCACTACTGGAATAGAGTACAATAGAATCCTTCACTTTGAACAATCTCTATTACTAGAAGCCATCAGTGGATGGGAATGCATCTCTTTTACTTCCACAACTTTTGATCACTGGTGGCAAGAGTGGAGTTAGCATATCTTTAGTGAAGCAGTGTCTGTTTATTGCTTCTCCTTGGATCCAGATTTCCAAGCTGCACCTGAGGTACGGCTTCTCACATTTGTATTTTTAGAATTCCATAATTCATGACACACTAATATATATATATATATATATATACATATATATCTTAATTTTCTGTAGGATCTTGTTGGTTTGACTCCTCCACTGGTGAACTATGTCTTATGGTGCCCTGACCCAAGATTGGGCTGTGATGCACCCTCTTTGAAGGCCTTAATGAAAAAGCCAGCATTAGATTTCCCTCGTGATCAGCCGATCGTTAAACATAAAAGAAAACAATCGGCTATTTCTCAAAAGACAGCATCAAAGAAAGTCAATGTCACTTCCTCCAAGCAACTTAAGTCTTTAGCTGATGCAACTACTGAGGTAGCCCTTTTGCTATCTCACAATTATACAACATATCTATGCATCAGCTAACTCTTGATTTTTCAGGATGTTGCTCAAAAACCTATTGCTGAAAAAGGACCAGAACTTCCTGATCCTCTAGCTAGTTTGTCCTTTTCCAGTAGTGATGAGGATGTCAATCCCAACCTAAACATCATCCCAGAAGCTTCTTCAGGTAACACAACATAATAGCCGATCGGATAAATCCTTTTCTCATACTAACTCATCTTTATAAATTTAGATCTTCAACTCCTTGAATTAGCTTCATCGGCTATTCCTAGTCCTGACATGGTCTCAGTAGAGCAAGTATGTTTAAATACTCATTCTTATTTGGTGATATCTTCTAACGAACACTAATTCATTTATTTAAATACAGGAACAAGTTTCTTCACCCTATTTTTCATTTTCCTTGGATGAATATCTTGATGAAGAACCAATCCTGATCTCAGAAGACACACCTCCAACAATACATGACTACATCAAAGCCCAACTGTAAAGGTTGATTACCCATTTCGAGCTAGACATTTCAATCTTAATTCAAGATGTAGGATCTGTCAAGGAAATCTTCAATCAAATCAAGGATGATCTTCCTCTCTCCTTGAAAAATGATTCAACTGGCTACATTCTTGGAAGGTAATGGCCCCAAATTCTTTAGTGCTCAGTCTAGATTAGCAGCTCGAGAAGCTTCAAAGAACTTAGCTACTGCTGAAGGCCAATGTATCCAAGAAATTTTATCAATCAAAAAGACAATTGATCTTCTCAAAGAATCTCCTACCGAGATCAACAAATATCTAGGTGCTCTAAATGAAGAGGGAGTACAACTGTTAGCTAGACTAAAAATTGTTGATGACACAATTAAGCAAAAGGAAGAAGCTTTCTTCCAAATCCCTACATCTTTGGCTGACCAGAAGAAAAACATGGCAAGTGTGAAGATCAACTTAGATAATTTCAAGGAGGAGAAGAAAGCCAAGATTCCAAGATCAGCTGAAGAAGATCAACAACAAATAGCCAAAGTAGACAACATTAGGCTTTCGGCCCTAAATTCCATTAAGTCTACTTTGAATATATAATCCAAACATTTTCTGTACTTGCTTCACATTTGGAATTCTTCAGACTTGATCTTCATTTGCTTAAATTTGACTTATCTTTTCCAGTAATTGTTGACGGTGGTTAACGTCAACATTCATTAGAACTTTAGACCCAAAATAAAACATGAAAACACACTAGTCTAGGGATTTACCTGACAATTTCCACGAGTTTTGCATATTCTATATTTTCTAGGGTTTATTTTAGAAAAGCTAAAAAGAGGGATTAAAATGCAAAATAAATACGAAACTTATCCACTATGGGAAACATCACGGGAAGACTCAAGAACCATCTAGAAGACACTCGGAATAATGGATGGCCAGGCCGCTGCTAGGTGGGGCTGGCCAGCCCCACCATAGGGCCGAGCAATGCCCTAGGGTTAGGGTAGCCACCCCCCTTTTGGAATGTTCCTCCACCGCCTCTCTTGATGCATCTTGGCACTTGGTTATGTCGGTTTGATCCTGCGACGCATGCGCATCCCACCGGACTATAAATACATGGGTAGACCCCCCCTAGGAGGAGCCAATTCATTATTCATCAAGGCCTCAAGCCATCAAGCATCAAGAGCCTTCTAGTTCATCAAGAGCCTTCTAGTTCATAGTTCTAGTTAGCTAGATTAGAAGTAGAGGAGATCTAGTTCTTCATCGAGTTCTTCAACTAGAGCTTGGCCTGGTTTTCTGGGAGTACTCGTTGCCACCCTCCATAAGGACTTAGTCATGGAGCGCCCCCCTTGGACATAAAGTGCAGCGCCAAGCTATATGGCCCTGGCTTGACTAATTATCAGGACCTCCACTAGTAGGGTGTTACTTTCTGGGTAGGTGTAAGGAAGTAGCTTGGGTATTCATATTAAGAGGTCAGTCACTTTGGGGTCCCATTCCTATGGGCACAACTGCCGCGTGCCCCGACCAAAACTTAGGAGTGGCATCCTATTAGTTGGACCCTGTGAAAGGTCTCATAGTGAAACCCTGCCTGCTCACCTTGGTAGTGTTTTGGGGACTCGCGACCGTGGGCGAATGGGAATCACAACTTGGAGTGAAAGTGCACACCTCTGCAGAGTGTAAAACTGATATATTAGCCATGCTCACGGTCATAAGCGGCCCAGACTCTCACAAGATGAGCAAATTGGAATCACATGGAACTTGGAGGCGGAACTTGGTTGAGGTTGCTACCTCGTACTTTGGCAGAATGGCTATTCCGTGTTGGCAGGATTGCTATCCTATGTTCTTAATTGGGATTGCTATACCATGACCTTAATGGGGTAGCTACCCTGAGTTATTATCCGAGGTTGCTACTTCGGTAATCTTAATAATAATAATTACTATTATTATAATGATGACTAATAATATTGTTAATTTACTTCCATCTAATTAAGGGTTGGGATGCTCTACTCACAATTAGTAATAGAATCTTTAATAGACGTGTTGTAATAAAAGTTTACCAACTAAAAGCTCACCTGCAGTTAAACAGTGTCAACTTTTCCTTTGATTAAGCCTTGCATATCATTATACTTTCCGCCTGTACTTGTTGAGTTCAACATGAACTCACCCTTGCTCTTTTCCCCACACCCCAAACTGTAGTAAAGTGCTTCTCAGAAGAAGAATAGAGATGCTATGGAGTTTTCTAGAAGTTTATCAGAAGTGCTTGGCGTACGGAGCCCCGAGTCAGCCGTCCCTGAGAAGAATGGAGCCTAAGAAGTTTAGCTACTATTTTCGCGTACTCTGATGTTTATAAGTGTTATTATAAATTTGTTTTCCTCTATATATAACATGGTTTCTGATATCTCTATTCTTTTGTTGTATGTGTGGACTTCCTGGGCACACATATGATGACTCTAGTTTTCTTTTTAAAACCAGGTTGTGACAGGAATGGTATCAGAGCAGTGTTGACTATAGGACGTATGCCTAGATAGCACTGATCGATTTCTAAAGCTTATTTTAATATAAAACTATTTCCTCATCCCTTGACTCTTTGATTCTGACTATTTCCTCCCCCTTGTCATTTTGTATCCTCTCCTTCAATAGCTTCCTTTGAGCTATTTCTATTTATGTCCTTGGCTTTTGTTAAGTTGTTTTACTTATGTTTTCAAAACTCACTTTATTCCAAATTTGATGGCCCTTCATCATCTCAGACTTACCTTTTAGGATGACCACCACTGTTGAAGTAGTACGTGTAGTATCGTTGGTGTGTTGCGTGCTTGTTTTGCTTGGTTTGATGTTTTGTGTGTTGTCTCTGTTCTAGTGTTTTGAAGGAGGTCTGAAAGAAGTCGTTTGGGGATTAGTTCGATCTCTGTTAAGTGGGGTAGTGATCTCTATTATCATATCCATCTATTATCAATCTTGATCCTCGCCACCTATTTTCTCTCACTTCATGTCATTACTCTAGCTCATTCTACTACTACATATTGTCAGATGGTGGACACCAGTGATGATGTCAAAGGAATTAATACCAGTGATCAGAGTCAACAAATGCCTTCTACAACACAACTATGTAGTGAATAGGTGATAGCCTGGGAAGCTCAGATCATAGAGATGGCAGCTGATCATATGGCTAGACTCTATAATCTTTTGACAGTACAATCTCTACTTCTCCAAGGTGACATTGAAGAAGCTTAAATCAAATGTCAGGAAGATCCAGCTATGCTACTGTTGGTACCCCTTATCTTATAAGTATAAACATAATTTTAATAAATAAAATAAATAGATGGTAGGGCTTTGAACTAACCTTTCCACATGTTTTGTTGCAAATATCAATTTCAGGTATGACACGTGGAAAGGCGCAAAAGACACGAGAAAGCGCATTTCAAGAAAGCGTATTCAGAAAAGGCACAAATCAAAGATAAATGGAAAAGCCGACCAAAACAACAAACTGGATCCATCCGTAACCAAGGGAAGTATCAGGGCCAGAGATGAACCGACCACGCGAAGGCGGTGGCCAGGGGGCCCACCAGTGGTGCGGGCGCACCCCCCATGGCGGCAACTCGGTCCCACCTTTTTCAGGCGGTTGCATGGCGGCATGCATAGGACAGTTTCATCTCCTACCAAATTTAGATCGCCATGAACCGTCCTTGTTGGGCTATAAATAGATGGCTCCACACCATTCAACACACACACACCATCATTTGGAGCAATACACCTCATATTTCCACTTGTTCTTTAGTTTAGATTCAGTAGTAGAGCAAGGCAAAGCTAGCAAGGAGAGCTTGTCTCCTTGGAGGATCTTAGAGCTTCTTGGTATGAATACAATTCAGTTCTCCTCCATGAATAAGTTCTTATCCTATTTATATGATTATGCAATTGAATTAGAGTATAGTTGTGTTCATATCTTGTTCATAGTATATGAACTAGTTCTTAGTTCTTGTGCTATGTTCTTGTTGTGTTCATCCTTGTTCTTTATCGTTCATCGAATTAGTATGAATAGACAAAGGTTTAAGATTGGGGTAACGGTTCGTTGGGCTGTGATGACCACTCTTAGCGGAGCCTGTCAATACGAAGGGTTGGGGTCCCGGGAGGCTAGGAGGCGTTTCCAATTACACAGGCGAGGTGCTCGGGTATGTAGAGATCAGCGGATGCGCGGGTATCTTTCGGGTAGAGGGGTTGGTGGTAGGGTAGTGACAGCCCTGTCATCCCTGGTATTCCCCCACGATGAGGTATTCCGGTAGGAGTTCTTTAAAGTCCCTATCGTCTTGATGTCCAGCTGCGGGGATCTCCCCAGAGCCTCAGACTTAGTTCTAACTCTAGTTATATTGATTAGATGTTCTACTAACAATTCTTTTCATAGTTATATAAGATCAATGCCGGCTCAAGTAGTTGTTCTTTATTTCTTTTATTTCCTTATTTTCTCTTTATTCCTTGAGGTTGCCCCGATGAGTGCGTCCACTATCCATATTTTAAAGAGTCTGCCGTGACCCCTGATTAGATTGTGTCTACCTATGCATCTCAATAAGTGATCATGCTAGAAACCAAGCTAGATGCATTTGTTACGCCCTCCTATGGGATTAAATACGATAACCCTTGAATACTCACGGGTTGAAATGCTACAGTGATAGTTCTGTTCACTTGCAATTTTATTCTTTATATTCATGAACTATTTATTGGCGTACCTAAGTACCATTACTTAAGATTGTAAACTCTATGAATTTATCTGGCGTCGTGCTACAGCTTTGCATATCATAAGTAAGGATGGTTAGGATGGCCAATCCGGCATTCCTAATTATTGTTACTAGACTGCATAGCTAAGGTCAGCGCCATTAAAGGCCTTGGGTTATCTCTCTAACGTAACGATAGTTATGGTATACCAACACCCGACATTTTTGGTGCCATTGCTAATGATGGATTTATAGTCTATCTTTAGTAGTGACGCTAAAAAATGCCAACAAGCATTTCACGCGTCGTTGTCGGGGAGGGCAAAGAACAATGCAAACATCTAGCTTTGGCATTTAGCATTGATTACACAATAAGCATTGGTAGCCATAGTTTAAGCAGGAAATCTTTGCTTTTTTTCCTCTTTTTATTGGAATGAAAACAGGATAGTGTATGAGTGGTTTCAACTTGCCGGCAAACTTTAACAGCAATCCGGAGGCACTCCTAAGGAAGAAAAGGACTCGTGTCGTTTCTTCCTCTGCCACGTCACCGACAGTCGAACCAATCACCCCCGCACCATCCGTTTCAACAACCATGGCTAGGTCACTCCGTGACTATTCCACCCCCGCTGGTGCCAACATGCCCGTTGGGCCCGCAGTCAACACTGGGAATGGAAACTTCGAGCTTCGCACTGGCCTACTCACGATGGTGTAGGCAAACCAGTTCTGTGGTTTGCCAAGTGAGGACACAAACGTGCATATATAGAACTTCCTTGAGCTGTGCGAAACCATCATCATCATGGATGTCGCACCTGAAAGCGTCAAGCTCCGCTTGTTTCCCTTCTCTCTCTCTAGGAAGGCGAAGCAATGGTTCTACTAGAGCAAGGAATCTATCAACACGTGGGACAAATGTTCCGCGGCGTTACTCCCAAAATTTTTCCCCATGAGCAAAACAAATGCTCTGAGGGGAGAGATATCAAAATTCCAGCAGACTTCACTCGAATTCATTCCTGAGGCTTGGGAAAGGCTCCAGGAGTACATCCGGGCCTGCCCCCACCACAGGATGGAAGATTGGCAAATGCTTCAGAATTTCTACGAGGGGCTCAAGCCCATGTCTAAGGGGCACGTCGATGCCGCTGCTGGAGGTGCGTTCCTCTCCCTAACCATCGAGAATGCTATGACATTAATTGAGAGGATGGTAGCCAACCAGAGTTGGGGAGAGGGACGCAATACACAAAAGGCATGCATACCGTGAAGGAGACGGATCTGCTTGCCGCAAAAATAGACCTACTAATAAAGAGATTGGACGGACAGGCCACTGATCCTACCACTGGCACTGTCCAAGCCATCGACTCACGCATGACTTGTGAGGAATGTGGGAATGTTGGCCACATGGGGATCACTTTCCCTGGAACCTAGGAGGATGCATCGTTCATCAACAACGGGTTCCGCTAACAATAGCAAGGTAATGGGTGGAACAACCAGAACTGGCCCCAAGGTAATTACTCCAGTTTTAATTCCTCCCAGCCTTCGCTGAAAGAACTTGTGCTAGGTCAGGCCAAAATCAATGAAAATCTTGTTAAAAAGCTTTCTGAAAATGATCAAATGTTTATCAACATAAATACAAAGCTTGATGGCCTGACCCTTTCAGTTAGAGATCAACTAGCTTTTAAAAAGAAGATCGAGTTAAAAGTAGCTCAGCTTGCTTCTACCGCAAAGTTGTTGTTTCTCCTGATTCTGTGGAAAATGTAAATGCGGTGACCATGAGAGGGGGTAAGACCACTCGTGATCCCCCTTATCCTAACCATAAGAAAAGAAAGGGCGCCACAGCAACAGGAGGAAACTCAGGCAGAAGGGCCGGCTCAACCATCAGAAGAATCCATGGAAGACGAGCCGACCCCAAACAGCTATGGGGACACCACGATGCTACCCTTTCCCACAAGAGAAAGGAGGAAGAAGAAGGACAGAGATGAACAGTTCCTCCGCTTCGTGGAAATGGTCGAAAAGACGCACGACAGTGTACCATTGATGGATGTCTTGCATATTCCATCCTACTCCAAGTTCATCAAGGACATCATCAACAAGAAGCGACCATTGCCGTCCACTAAAGTTGTCAAGCTGACAGAAGAATGTAGCGCAACTATACTCAATGAGCTACCCGAGAAGAAGTAGGATCCTAGGTGCCCCACAATCTCTTGCTCAATTGGTGCCCAGCAATTCGACCATGCCCTATGTGATTTGGGGGCGAGTGAGAGCGTCATGCCAAAATCAGTCTTTGACAGGCTAAACTTCACCAACTTGGAGCCAACCACCATGGCACTCCAGTTGGTAGACTTGTCAGTCCGGTACCCAGCAGGGATTGCTCAAGACATCCCTGTCAAGATTAGAGGATACTATGTTCTAGTGGATTTTGTGGTGCTCAACATGGAGCTCACTAAAGAAACACCACTAATCCTAGGAAGACCATTCTTGACTACGGCTGGAGCACAGATTGATGTTGGGGCTAGAGAAATCCGCTTCAACATTAATGGCCAAGAAGAGAAGTTCGAGTTTAGGCCATGCCGTCAACAAGAGTGCAACATGATACACATCCTCTATGGGCCAAACCCCCAAGGCATCAGGCAGGTTGAGATCCAGCCTCAACTTATTAAAAATACAAAAATATCTAAGAAAAAGCCGGAGACAAAAGAAAACGCGGCTCCTAAGAAAAATAATAAGAAGCAGAAAAAGAAAATAGCTCCTAAAAAGAATGAAAAGAGGGACGAAGTCCCCAAGCCTTCACAACCGAAGCAGGTATGGAAAACAAAGCAGAAGGTTGAACAAACTTCCACACCTCCAAACGTGATACTACTAAAGTGGAAGCCCAAGGAGGTGCAACCGTCTACTCCTCCCAAGACGGATGTGCCATCATCAAGCAAGAAGTAATGGGAGAAGAGTCCCGCTCAACGGACTATAAAGACAAGCCCTTGCCGAAGGTAAATCGATAAGTTATCCCTAGGTAAGTTTTTACTTATAAAAAAATATAAATATATATTTTCTTTTGACTTATTTATTTATTTTGAAGAAATTCTTTCTTTTTATGTTTTGAATAAATGGTGCATTTGTTGTATTTATGAGTAGTCCATATTGCCTCTATGGTCTTTTCTTCACTTTTGAATCTTTGTGATCATGGGTATCAATCACTCATAAATGCATGATAGTGTGATAGCTTTTAGAAAGTTTTCAAAATTCAAAACTCTATCCCACACACTATCACTCTGA
>Ga0182004_10000311_pt1 | contig 27315 bp, 24 predicted proteins | sample Sormic07211540_1_FD_120479 | JGI IMG/M metagenome (GOLD analysis project Ga0182004, IMG submission 120479) | Endophyte microbial communities from Sorghum bicolor roots, Mead, Nebraska, USA - 072115-40_1 MetaG | ecosystem: Host-associated > Plants > Roots > Unclassified | place: USA: Nebraska...
ATCTGTCATTAGCATATGTGGGTTACTGTAGCACTTAAGGCTAATCATGGAGTAACTAGGTTTAAAAGATTCGTCTCGCGATTCTCAACTAAACTGTGTAATTAGTTTATTTTTTTATCTACAGTTAATTTTTCCATACATGTGTCTAAAGATTCGATGGGATGGATGAAAAAATTTTGGTTGGGGAGGCCTTAGTGGGTCCCCTTTATTTAGTTAGAGCGAAAAAGCTCGTGGAATTCTTATTTTCATAACACAGTCTTATTCCATACCTAGAAATTGGTTACCTATTTCTTCTATTTATAAAAATAACAAAGAGAAAACCTTTGCACAGATGGTTAAAATCCCTCTATTTATTCTTTTGTTTGTTAATGATGTAGTGAGTGAAGCAATCCATCAATCGATAAAGAGCCCACATGTTTCGCCCATAAAATGGTTTCACTCTTATGAAGCAACAAGAAAGAGGGGAGAAGATCCAATATTTTATTCTATGAAGAAAGTAAGCTATTGATTTAGTTTAGAGTAATGAACTAATAAAATCTTAATCAAAACTACACAATTAACCTAAAAATCAAAACCACCCTTCCATGGGAGGGTAAGCAGTTAACCTGGCACTATTCATCATGTGCAAACAGTGGTACTTCTCCAGCATCAAAGATGAATTCCAAATTGAATTGTTGTGGCTACTTTTAACTTTAGGTGTACTGTGTACATGATTTGGTAATGATTTTTTAAAATATTGCAACATGGTATTTAGCTAAAGAGAGCACCATATAATTTTTCTTGTGTAGACCAATGCCACCAATGGAAATGCCTAGAGCATCTCCATAAATATCCTATCCAACATCATATACCTAAAAAACAAACATTTTAGGAGATAGCTCATCTTATATACGTATAATTTTTAAGAGACCAGAAACACCCTTTCTTTTGATTCCTAAAGAAAGGAGACAACACCTTCCGTATACCTAAATAAAGAAATATAGGAGACAAATTTTATTAATATGCTACAACAGTGCTCTCCTATATCCTAAATAAAAATTGATTTTAAGATACTCTACTAATAACATAACTTATAGGAGATACAACATAAGGGATTCGACGACATGCTCTGATATCCCCACAGCACAGACGCACAAATTAGGATTCAGACAAGCTTCGCATTCAGGCTGGAGGGAAAGCCAAGCATGAATCCTGTTCCAGAAAATGAGTAGACTGGTAGCAGACTTGTATGTTAATCACCATTATTTAGGCCTAGGACTACTACATTATATTTATGCTTAATAATACATATCTGTGAATGTAATAGGTAGCAAAAATAGCAGCAGTCAAACCATTCTAAATATACAGACAAAAGCAGCGCTAAACCATAGGTGAACTATTCTCATGGAAGCCAATTTACAACTGAGAGGCAGCCATCGCAAAAATCAACACCCTTTGTAGGTGCCTTCTGTTTTCTGCCAATAAACATGGTAAGCAATGCAGAGACTTCCCTAGCTGATGGATAGACACTGGAGAGATATAAGCAATTGTCAGAACAAATAAAAAGGCATGAAACATGCATATACAAAATCTTGGGGAAAAATATTCAGGGAGCAACAATATTACCATAAAATTTGGTTGTCTTAGCCCTTTATTAGGTATCCCCATTGTGGTACTGAGTGCATACAGAGAGAAAATTGTCAGTTTATATGAAAATTTGTGCCATGTTTACGGTTTAGTGAGATGAATTATTTGCTGCAGCATTGTTTTACTGACAAATTACAGTATGATAGATTACCTGTGGCTGCATATAGCCCATCCCTTGGTTGTAAACTCCATGCTGAACCAACTGTAAGTAACATGAGTAGTTCAGTTTCGAGTTTGTTTCTTAAATCTGTCAGGAGCATTAGCAATCATGTAAGGACTCGAACAGGTAAGAGCACCCGTGCAGAGCGCACGCTCAAACGCAGATGGGCTGTCTGAGCAGTCTCAGAACACGCCACCAAGCCACACGCTTGGTCCCTATGCGGCACCCGGCAGTTCGCCCAGACTGGGATTCGAACGCGAGTGGGCAGCCTGGCCACTGCCAGCGCTACCAGTCAGTTTCAAGTATAACTGGGAGGGGTGGCCAATACATATAAAAAAAAATACTAACCTGGTTACTTGAGCTACTGGTGCCACCATGGGAACTGATCGCATCCTTCTTTATAGAGCCCTCGCCAGCCTTTGTAGACAGCTTACTATCACCCTACAAGAATTTTCCAAAAAATATTGATCAATATTCAGTTGCATCCTGGATGTGCAAACAGTACATGAAACTATTAACTTGTTCACAGCAACAACACTAGTTGCCTAGGAGCTTGCTTGGTAAGTCACGCAATCCAACAAACAATAGGCAATTTAGAAAACAAACGAGATCATGTATGCACTGTTTCGAACTAGCAGTCTTGTTCAGGTGTTAATGCCTACTAGTTTGCAGGCTCCTAAACTGATTGTGTATTTCCTGTCAAGTGCTCAATGTTTTCTAACTAAGGTGTTATAGGTTAGTAACCTGATAATGTTGTGTACACTGTACACTTCTACAGTTCAGCCAAAGCAAAGTCAAATACGTGCTGTTCTGACAAAAAATAAATAAATAAAATAAAATAAAAGCATGAAGATCACATACCTCCATCTGCAATCACCAGCCCGTCACCAGAAGAGGATATGCAAAGTACACAAAGAAACACCATGAGAAAGATGTACAAAAACATTAAAGTAAAGACAGAAGATCCACTTCTACAACACAGTAAGGGCAAGCCATCAATTACCTCTCTGTACTTTTGCAGGTAAATCTTGAGAGGCTCGACGTACTCCTCGAATCCTAATGTAGCCATCGCCCAAAGCAAATCGTCCCCGTTGATCGTCTTTCTCTTTTCCTTCTGACATTTGTCGCTGGCCCTGCAAGCAGCATCCGCGCCGTCGCCACATACATCAGAAACTGTCTCAAACTGAAAAGGAGAAGACGATCCAAGGCCAAGGCTACACTACCGGGCGTCGTGTCAACTCACTCGCTGGTGACAAAGGATATGAACTCGGAGACGCACTCCTGCAGGGTCTCCTTAGCGTCCTTAGCGATCTTGCCGTTGGCCGGGACGGCCTTCTTCATGATCCGGCTGATGTTGGCGATGGGCAGGAACCGGTCCTGCTCCCGGTAGCCTCCGCCGCCGCCGCCGCCGCCGCCGCCCTCGTGGCTCCCGCCGTCGTCCGCCATCGCCGGCGACCGGGCGCCTCCGCCGAAACCCTAGATCCGCCAAGACGAAGCCACACGGCATCGATCGCGTCAGAGCTTAGAAAAGCACCGCCGGGAATCGGAAGGTGGCGAGCGCGCAGCGTGTCGACGCGCCGTACGTACCTTATAAAAACGCGCGCGCGGAGGGGCGAGGAGGGGGAGAGAAGGGGGCAGGAGCTGGCCGCAGAGGGAGGAGGAGAGGTGGGGAATGGGGATCGGACGCTGGAGAAGAGGAGGCGCTCCGGGTGGGTGCGATGGAGGAAGCCGAGGTATCCGGGCCGTTCGTCGCCTGTAAATAGGGACGAGGAGGGAGTGGGCCCTGGCCCTGGGCCCGTGGTCCAGCTCCTGCCAGTGGACTTCTATTTTGTTTTAATTATGAAAGTGGACTCGGGGGTTTAGATGCTATTTGTGCCATTATTTTTTTAAAAAAAATGTTATTTCTGCCATTTTTCTTCTACTACTATAACTATAAGGAACTTTGGACTCCTTTTTCAGATGTAGAATAATATATCCGATTTTGACAGTTAAGCTTTAAAACATATACTTTGGCCATCAAACTATAAAAATATAAATGGACAGCTTTAGCCATAAGCTAGTTTGGGTTTTTCGTATATATATGATTAAATCTCTGAAATTTAATAACTAATTCATTTTAAATAAAAATAATAAATCATTAGAAAAATTAAAATTATCATATGGTTATTGATGATCTATTTAAAGTGTTAAACTTGTTTGGATCTTACTCGTTATAAGTTGCTTTGACTTTTTTTGTTTCATCCATTTTACTATGTTTATTGCTTTTGTAGTCACAGATGTTATTATCGTTTTCCACTATAATTATTAGATTAGGAGATCAACCAGAAAGATATGATGGATTCCAAGTGTACATGGAAGATCACAACGGTGACGCCAACCCAAGCCATGCTCCGCCACACACACTATCTAGGCATTGCTTGGTTAGTGATTTACTCTATCTTGATTGCTTAATAAGGCAAAGGCTCAAATGTCATGTGATCAACATAAGTAAAGCACAAAAATATAGCTCAAATAAATAGTGATTGTGATAAACGAGCAATGAAGCACTAGAAACATGAACAAATAAGATCTAGAAACTCTAAATAGAGCACTTCAACACTAATAGGTAGGTTGTAGTTTTAGACAAAAATATACTAGTTTTATCTTTATTTAAAGTGAGTTTGAGCATCTCCAAGAGCTTTTCTAAATCTCACTATCTAAATTATTATTTGAGAGTCATTTGCATAAATAGTTTTCTATATCTTTTAACACTGCATCATTTTTGCTATATCTTGTGCGCAATCTAGGGAGTTATTCTCATTTTTTATTTTCGGCTAACGAAAAATCTAAAATAGAAGATGACTATATTTGGATAACCATTTAGAGAAGCTATTGGGGGCAATTTTTTATTTATTAAAATCTCTACTCCTAGCATTCAAAAAGGATTTAGAGAGTTCCTTGAAAATACTCTTAACTATAAAATTTTATGATTTAACTTTATTTTATTATTTTTGAAAAATACCTATGTAGGCAAAACCACCATACTAGCCAAACTATTTCATACACTAATTCTGATTCATTGTCTAAAATGTTTTTTTTTAAAAAGAATCTAGATCTAAAATGTTACTATGAGAATCTGAATTCCTACCAAACAGACACTAAGTCTTAACGCCTACTAGTGTACATTAAAGATTCCAGATTCATGTCATCATTCACTCCATATTGTTTCTTTATAATTTCTAAACTAAACATTTAATAATAACATAATCAAAACTATTATTTTAAAAGTAACCTTTTCGGTCTTTAAGTCTCTTTAACTTGTGTAACCAAGTTGAGTCATGACACGATCATGCCAAAGGAGTTGCCTCTTGAAAAATTAGTTTACACAACGTGCACACACGAATTCACACGTACTAATAAACAAGGGGTTTTTTTCTGAGGAAACCACCATACATTATAATAGAGCTGCAGTAGGTGGTCACTGGAAGAAATAGATGGAGAACAAAAATAAACCACATCAAAATGTGAAGTTGCGAGCTGGAAGGACAGATGATGTCAGGTGGCTGAACTCGTTGCCCAAACCAACTTGAGAACTGTTGCTCGACGATGACGGACTACGGCGGCGAAGTCGAATGGGCTCTGTAGAGACCTGGAGCAAATCGCTTCGCCGATGAAAGGGCAACACCCAGATGCGAGGTTCGGCGGAGGCTGACCACCACAGTCGAAGAACTAGCCGCCTCCAACAACGAGCACAACGTCAAAAGTCCAGGCATTGGCAACTTCCTCGTTTCGTGATCATTAGTTCAAGTTCCATACATTAAAACCGATTCCAAAGCAAGGGCCTCGTCTTAATTATTGAGCTTCCAATGACCACTATGATTTACATGCTCGTCAGCATAAAACGTAACAATTGGCTGTGTAACACAGTAATCTTTACCGGTACCAACAACATTAAATTAGTCTCCCTAAGTTCTATCAAGATGAGCAATGCTGCAAGGCAATTACATGGTAGGAACAGAAAAAAAAAATGCTACCGAATTTGGCCTCTAAAACAAGCAATCACAAGTGCCAGGTAACCAGAAAAGAGCATTATAGCATCTCAAGCTAGGCGAATAGAACTCATGATAGTACTCAACAGAAGCAGTGTGTTTAAAGAAATCGTTTTCACAAACAAAATCTTAGGTTAACAATTGCATGAGTGCACTGTAAACATAGCAAGCAACCATTCTTCTTAAACATCTAACACCCTCCAATTTAGACTCCATGCTTGCTGATTTTGAGTGCAAGAGCAATCTAAGACCTTGGCTTCTCTTTCTTCTCCTTGAAAAGGGCAAGCAGAGACACACCCGAGACCTTGACAACCTTGAACCGGACACCAGGAATATCTCCCACAGCGTGACCCTTACGACCAAATCCAGCAATCAACACCTCGTCCTGGACAGGAGATGAGACAAGTTAAGTTTGTGCTGCACCATAGGCTGCAAGACAATAGTACGAGTTTGGGATAAGAGTATACATTTTCCTCGATGTAGTTCAAGCAACCATCATTTGGCACGAAGGCAGCAATCTTCTTGCCATTCTTCACAAGCTGAACACGAGCACACTTACGGATAGCAGAATTTGGCTGCTTGGCCTCAATACCACTGCAATATGATCAACATTTATTTGCTCAGTTTAGTTAAAAGCAAAGTGTCCAAGAAAAAAAACGTATACTTGTAGCATCTGCTTACATCTTCTCCAGAACAATGCCCTTGGCATGGGATGACCCCGCGAAGGGTTTCTTCCACTCATTGCCCAAATGGCTCTTCTTGTATGCCTTGTCAGCCCACCGCTGGTTCCTTCGGTGGGTCTTGAGCTTGCGCCCAGCTCCCATACCACGTGTCTTCCTGTATCAGACAACTTAAAATGTTTACCGAAGACAGAAAAAAAAAAGGATCATGTTGGAACATTTTAATGTGGTAGTCTATCAAAATGTGATAGACTACCACATTAAACTTGACAAATGCATTGAACCCAAAGCCTTTTTAACAAAGTGTTAGAAAGAAAGCATCAATACCACAACAGTTAGAAAAGAGCAGCTAGATATAATCAATGAAATCTCTATCAGAAATTTATCTAGTATACAATGTGAACCAAGTGACAGTTGGACATTACATAAACAAAACAGATAATTGCGTCTAGATTGAAGTCGAAACTACTGACACACTTAAATACAGTCTACCTAGTTCTAATAAATTTTTCGTCACCTTAATGTATACTAGAATATTCATCTAAAATGCTTGAGAAAACAAAAAATAACGACCACTACACCTGCAGTAATTGAATAGCTTAATTGCTGACTCTTAAATGGATTAAAATGTCAGTCGCTTCAAGGCTTCAAATCAGGACTTTCGCAGAACTTCAAATAAAATTTTACAAAAACAAAGGCGACTCTTTGAAACGTAAAGAAGAATGAAGGTGTGTATGCTACCACGCATAACTTCCCACATCCAAGTAACTGGATCAAGAAAGATATCGCTACACAGCAGCAACGGATTAATGTCGCTTATGAATATGTTTAGCGCTGACGTTGTAGAATCTGATCAGCACTGGACCGTCAATAAGCTTCACGCGGATACTGAGACGAAATCCGAATAAATCACGTAGTGTACTTCACACCAGCGCAAACAAAACTGCGCATCACGCAACCAAATGCACTTATGTAGTCACACCAAACCACACTCATAATCGCTATGACCAGAAAACAGATGCTCACAAGAAGAGATTGGATAACTGCAACAGAAGAGAGTGAAATACCCCATGTTGACGGAAGTTCTCTGGAGCGCTTCGCTGCGGCGGCGGCGCGGCTAGGAGCGGAACACGGGCTTGGAGCAGCGGCGGCGACGGCGGCGGCGGCAGGAGAGGGGAAAAGAATGGAGGGGAAGGAATTTATATGCGGGGCTCTGGTGTTTAGGGTTTGGCGGGGCTGCTGCTTGCTTTGTGATCCGTGCTTCTGGATAGAGCCTACGGTCGTGATGCTGGCGAGATAGTTGGCCTAGGATTGGAATGGTGGACTTGGTCTACCATGTGGATATATAGAAAGGCTTTGGATTTGTAGGGTGAGTTTTGAGACAATTATCTATTTGACATTAAAAAATCAGTTTTTGCTTCTAAGGTCCCGAAATTGAAGTTCCTTATCTAACATTGAGGCCTTGTTTAGTTCGCAAAAATTTTCAGTTTTGGCCACTGTAGCACTTTCGTTTTTATTTGACAAATATTGTCCAATCATGGAGTAATTAGACTCAAAAGATTCATCTCATAAATTACAGGTAAACTGTGCAATTAGTTTTTATTTTCATCTATATTTAATGCTCCATGCATGCGACCAAAGATTCGATGTGACGGGAAATCTTGAAAATTTTTGCGAACTAAACAAGGCCTGAGTTAAAATTTCATTATATATTTGGCACTATTGTTCATCCCCTTTTTTTACTAACTATGTTAAGTGGTCATCAAAATCACCCATATGTCCCTTATTAGAACTATGTGGTATTAAATAAGGAAATCATTAATGTCGTGGTTTTGAGACAAAGGAGAAGATTAGTTCTTGTTTCTAAGGTGGTTTTGATTATATATGTATTTTCTATAAAATAATAATAGCTAATCGCTCTGATTTATAAATATTTCTTTTAAATGAAGAAATTATGAAATTGGTACAACTTTTGTAATATGCCTAGGCAGAGCCACTTGAGCAACTCTAAAAGCTTGGCTATTCATATTATATAGGTTATTTTAGAATTTATATAGCAAAAAGTAGGCTTCAATGTATATGTTATCTAGTTCTGTAAAATAGAAAATTGGCTATCCATTAATTTTCGGTGGCCATATATAGCCAACCACTAACACTGACTATCTGATTTTGTAAAATAGCAAGCCTACTGTGAACTTCTTCTTTTTTTAAGAAGATTTCTATTTTATAAAATATCTAAGCAATAGAATTTGACTACTAATTTTAGCTAAACTTTTGGAGTTATTCTAACATGACATGTCAGTGCTCCTGCTATTTTTATTAAAAAAATGAGTGCTCTTCTATCCATCATGTTTATATTTAATCCATTTTAAGACATATGAAATGGGTGGATAGGATATATATATCCATACAAAAGCCTCAATAAGATTTTACGAAGCACAATAACTGAGAATCCCCACGTGTACCATATTATTACTCGGAACATATTAACCGAAAAAACTGTAAAGTTCAAAAGCAAGATGTTGCAGAATCCCAAATGAGGCCTCCAACGCACTGGTGTCTTGGTGACCATCTATTTCAGTCGATCATCTATATGATGGAATCAAATCGGTACGCATTCAAAAATTATTAAGGCTTTTAAATTTTTTTGCAAAATATGAATAGTAGCACTTTCGTTTGTATTTGACAAATATTATCCAATTATGGACTAACTAGGCTTAAAAGATTCGTCTCGTCAATTCCGACCAAACTGTCCAATTAGTTTTTATTTTTATCTATATTTAATACTTCATGCATACGTCTAAAGATTCGATGTGACGGAGAATCTGAAAAATTTTATAATTTTTTTTTTTGACTAAACAAGGCCTAAAGCAAATACGGCGGCGTTTTTTTTTAAAAAAAAATACTAGGAGGTGACCTCCACCAGGCTATCAAGGCCGAAAGACCAAAGGCCCAGTGCCCCAGTTGCAGCCCAGGATCCACAAACCACCATCCAATCCCGGTTCCCCAAATCGCCACGAGACCACAGACCACCACCATCTCTAGAACTTTCCTCCTCGCCTCCGCCTCCGCCTTCCCCTCCCTCAACTCAGGCAGGAGCCAGACCCAAACCCACGAAACCCTCCTACCACGCCGCCGCTTCCTCGTCCTCCCGACGGCCGGTCCGGAACCCGGACCAACCTTCACGAGGGCGGAAATCGGACTAGAGGGGCAGGATGCCGCCGAAGAAAGCGGCGCCGTCGAAGGCGGAGCTGGCCAAGAAGCAGAAGGTCGTGGAGGACAAGACCTTCGGACTCAAGAACAAGAACAAGAGCAAGAACGTCCAGAAGTACGTCCAGTCCCTGCACCAGGCCGTCCAGCCCAAGCCCGACGCGTCGAAGACCGCCGCCAAGGTACCGGAGAACGCTCAGATCGAAAGCCCTCCCCGTTGCTTCCATCGCTTCTCCCTCCGATTGCCTCGCTCTTCTAACGTTTCTTCTTTTTCTTGGATGTGGATGCGGACGTGGGTGAGCAGAAGAAGAAGGAGGAGGAGAAGGCGCGCGAGAAGGAGCTTAATGATCTTTTCAAGGTTGCCGTCAGCCAGCCTAAGGTCCCTGTTGGTACGGCTTCATCTCCTCGAGTTTAGCAGTCTTGAATTGTCATATTGTATGTGTGGATGGAAGAGTGCTAGTTCAATCCGATTTCATTTTTAGTCACAAAGTGGTAATATTACTGTCATCGATTGTCAATGTTTGGTTAATTTGTTTAGTATAAGTTGTACATTGTGAAATTTGAACACATTTGAGCTCTTTCACGCCCTGTAGGGTGCACATAAATGTAGCAAGTTATTAGGAAGCAACATGGGAATTTAAGGTATTACGGCTACTATCCCTGTTTACAGTCTAATAGATGCTGATGCCTCAGATTACGCTATGCAGGTGTTGATCCCAAGTCAATAGTGTGTGAGTTCTTCAAGGCTGGCCAGTGCCAGAAGGGTTTTAAGTGCAAATTCTCTCACGACCTGAATGTCCAGAGGAAGGGTGAAAAGATTGATATCTACACAGACAAGCGTGATGCAGGTAATATATAAACATGATAGGATACCGCCTTCTGTGCAAGTTCTTAGAATTGGTTTGTTTAAATTCACATGTTATTTGTTATGGCCAGAAACCATGGAGGACTGGGATCAGGAAACTCTCGAGAAGGTTGTTGAATCTAAAAAGATGGAGTATCAGCAAAACAAACCTACCGATATTGTATGCACTACACTGAGCCTATTTTGCAGTCAATATCTAATCCTTGCCTGTCACATACCATGTCATCTTCTATGTCACTTTGCATGTTATTTTAATATATATCTGCATTTATCAAGTTTTCAAACTAGTTAGAATTGTGTTGGCCATCTTGTCTATAACTGTCGAAACATTCTGGAGTTAAGAAAGTGAACACATGAGCTATAAAATTTACTAGTGGGTTAGGCTAGCAAACTGATGTTTGTACAAAAACTTCATGCCTGTGATATACTAACTGAATGCCAATGCACTGGCACTGAATATTTTTCCTGAATGCAAATTTTATATAGATTTACCATGCTATCATATTCTGATGTATTGGCATCTGAAGTTCTGAACTAGCGTTACATTTTGTATCATGACCCTGCTGTAGCTTTCATAATAGTTTATTCTGACTCAGATACCAAGGAGGTGCCCAAAGTGACAAAATTACCCTTTAGTCTTAAGTGCTGGTAGCTTTTTTTTTTAACTTCGATACATCATTCTTTGCACACAGTAACATAGGCAGCGACATACAGTTGCATGTCTGCCTGCCTGTGCACAGGAATATTGCCAAGTAAAACACTTTGGAAGCTGGCCGAAAGATTGAATGGAATGTGCATGCAAATAGTGATGAGGGGTATGCTGGTGAACTGATACTTAGTTAACTTTGTGCGTCTTCTAAATCTAAACAGCCAGCCTAAAAGCATACACCCTCTAATTTAGAACTGAGGGAGTACCTTTTTAAGTCCTTGCAACTGTTCCTTTGACCATTTTAGTTGGTAATATGAAATTATTTACACTAATGGAGTTTTAAGCCTAACCTTTTCTATCCAGTCTGCAAACTTTTGTTAAATATGAAAGCATTTTTGGGTAATTTTCTTCTTCTGTGTAGGTATGCAAATACTTTCTTGACGCTGTGGAGAAGAAACAGTATGGATGGTTCTGGGTTTGCCCAAATGGCGGCAAAGAGTGCCATTACAGGCATGCCCTTCCGCCTGGATACGTACTGAAATCGCAAATGAAGGCCTTACTAGAGGAAGAGAGTGAGAAGATAGCTATTGAAGATGAGATTGAAGATCAGGTAATGAAGTGTAATAGGCATCATTTTTCTCTGGCACAGTGAAGCTTGTTTACCCTAAAGAAACTAGACCAACCTAAAAGGAATTAGGTGTCATTTTATTAAGAAGGAAATGAACACCCAAATTCGCCTCGACGAGGACTTGAACTTTGGGTAGTCTGAGCATACATCCACACCCTTGACCAACTGTTGTGTATTTGGATTCTTTTGACACTGTTCTTGTATCTTGTTGTGTTGATCTCACAGCGTAAAAAAACAAAGACTACAACCCCTATGACGACAGAGTTATTCATGGAATGGAAGAGGAAGAAGGCAGAAGAAAGAGAAGCTGGTCAGGCTGCCTTGAAAGCAGAGAGGGCTAAGAATGATCGCATGAGGTAATCTTATTTTCTTTTAGCTAACCTTTTGCTGCCCGACTTGGTGTACTCACTATGGTTATACCTGTTCTCGTTTCCAGTGGTCGTGAGTTGTTCATGGCTGATGCAAGTGTGTTCGTTGATGATGCTGAAGCATATGAAGTATATGAGAGAGAGGAAGAGCCTGAGGCCAATGAAGAATCGGTAAGTGTACCTTCCTTGGCTGATATTTGTTCTCTTTCAAGTAGGCGTGGTCCAAGAAATAATAGGTTAGTAAGGTAAGGGATTTGAGAGTGTGAAGACGACCTAGGCCCCTGGCCCCAGCCCTCCATGCCCACAAAACACACATACATATAAGAGGGTATGCGCGCGCACACACACAACTGTACCCGTTCATCCAAATGGAAGCAAAGTGGTACATGTCATGTCAATCCCCAATCCATATATCATAAACATGTCCTGTATCTCTATGAACACAAGAATAGGTAGGCTCGATAAACGCACCAAACTTGTTCCACGTATGAGCTTGGCCATGAAATTTGTGCCTATACATGGTTTTACCATATCCACTCTACATCCATGAGAAGTCCTGGTCTTCAACTTGTCCAAAACATAAGTGGATGTTGACAGATCAGATCTAGATTTAAGGGGTTATTGGCTTGGCCTTTTCTTAGAGGTTTCTTTTTCTTTTTCATTCTGAGAGAAGATTAAAACATTTTATAATGGATCTATGTTGGTAACTCTTTTAAGTAGTGTCTAGATTAGTGTCACTGAGAATGTGGTGTGATGCTCATCCTGGGCACGTCGTTCCTGTTCTGGGAACACAGGAACAATCTCACCTCGGCCTTGTCAAAGCCTTTATCAAGTAGCGTGTCACGTTCGTCATTCCTGTTTGTCAACCCAATCGACTCGGGAAATTGGTGGACTTAGGAGATTTGGTTTCTGATGAACTGTTTTCAGGGGCCAACAAGCGAATCCACTTGTGGCCATTTATTATTTTTATATTATCATTTATAAACTAGTTAGGTAATCTTTGGGAGCATTTAGGAATCAAAGAAGTAACTTGATGTCTTAATCCGAACTGGGTCTATGAACTGCACGTAGATTTATTTATTTATTTATCTTGCACCTAATATTATTCTCAGATAAGGATGTCTTGCTGCTGTGATGATTTTCACTAGCTATATCTCTTATCCTGAACGCAGAAAAGAAATACACAGGCCTGGGCTTAACTATTAAATAAGTAACAATACACTAAAAAATTGTGCATCTCATGTCACTTTTATCTTAGTTTATTTATAGAATTTTCTCTCTCGAACGCTCAGAAAAGATGTGCCGTTTCATTGATAGAAAAAATGTCTCCCTCAAACACTCCCGATTCCACAACTTTTTTTTGTGTGTGTATGAATGCACCCATTAAACAAACATTTACATCTGCCTACCCCGCTTGCTCTGGGCCTTAGCGCCCGCCATAGTCAACCATGTTATCATCGAAAAAAAGGAACATTTGTTATTTAACTTCTACTTAAAAGGTGCATTACTTGTGTACCTGTTGAATCGTCCAATTCAGTGCATGCTTTAACATGTAATTTGAAGGATACTCTGATATATCTATACGCTGGATGATTTGCAATTAATTTTAACAAATATCTATTTTCTCTATGAATCTATTCTAACATGTATTTTTCCTCCCATGTGACAGAGCAATAAAAGTCAGGCTGCAGGTCCAAGTTCATCAGCATGTAATGGCAAGGAGGTTGAGGAGCCTGACGATGAAGATATCGATGTTGACGATGACTTAGACATTGATGAATTGAATGAACTTGAAGCAAGCCTGTCGAGAACTTCCATCCAAATTCGAGAGCCAGGCGAGGGAACATCATCTTGAGCAGTGCTACAATGGAAGATTGTTGAGACAGCTCTCCATTTTTGCACTCCCGTCCGATCTATTTGCTTTTGCAATCAAAGAAACGTGGAGCACAGATGCAAGTGGAATAGATTTCTTAGTCTTTCACTAGCTATCTTGAGGGAGCAATGATCAACAAATGACGACCAGTATTATGATCACACATGACAATTGATGTTTGCTGTGTGCCCTTTTATCTCGTGCCCTTTGTGGGAAATATGTTGCTACTTGTGAATAACAGGACTAAACATTTTCTTAGTTTTCCGCAGACTGAACAAAGTTTTGATGCGAACATTACATGGTGATGATTTGCAATGATATTCGCATTTCAGGCATGTACTATGCAGAGATAAGTTGACTCGCGTTATTAATCGGCAGCTGCGCAGTACTGACATATCTCTGCCATGTTTAGATGTAGCCATCGGCTCCCTCCAAAAGCTTTTTGGAAAAAAAAAACATCGGCTACCTCTCCAAAAGGTCATTGGAAAAAAATGCTAGGTAAACCGATGATTATGCTATATGCATTATTATGTCTACGTATATAAAGTAAAAGTGCAAATGCTAGAATAACTTAAATTTTGAAACAGGCAGAATACTAGTTTCTAATAAGGCCTTGTTTAGTTCCAAAATTTTTTGCAAAATCGGGCCTTGTTTAGTTCCAAAATTTTTTGTAAAATCGACACAGTAGCACTTTCGTTTGTATTTGACAAATATTGTCCAATCATGGACAAATTAGACTCAAAAGATTCGTCTCGTCAATTTCGACCAAACTGTGTAATTAGTTTTTATTTTCGTCTATATTTAATACTTCATGCATGCGTCTGAAGATTCGATGTGACGGGAAATGTGAAAAATTTTGCAAAATTTTCGGGGAACTAAACAAGGCCTAATTAGTTTTCTAAAACTCGAAGACTGGTATGAGTGGGTGGTTCGGCATGCAATTATTTCATATTAGGGCACCACTAATGGAGGTTAATGTTTTTAGTGATTTTGGTACAAATAAAGTGATACTAGAAAATGTTGAGACTATTATTCATACAATGCAAATTCCTCTCTCTCTTTTTTTTTAGCATTGAACACCTTCTCTCTTCAAGCATATGTAGCTTCTGCAAGCTACTATGACAAATGCAGAATATCTACTTTTTTTAAAATCTAATTCTACGTTACACTTGGGGCTACAAGAAAAAAAAAACGTTGGCGAAGGCCTTTTTTGCAAACTGTTGCATAACTATTTTTTTCTTTTTGGTGCGCGACCTTTTCTGCCTATCAACGGCCCTCTGCATAACCCGGACTGCCTATGAGCCGCGCCACGAGCGGTGATGGCCCAGCAATCTTACAAGCTAGCGCAGAAATCCCGTCGCCCAAAGAACCATCTCAGCTCGTATCAGGCGTGTTCGCCCTGGGGAACACTAACACACGTTCATGCATGCACATCTAAAATGTACAAAAAAACGAAACGTGCTCCTTGTCCTTGAGATTCGTTTTCATTTTTTTGGTTGCTTCAGAAACCTTGCGAACCGATGGTAGTTAACGTTAAGAATCGACGATCGCTGATCCTTGTCGCCGATAGGCTTGTTGTCCTTCATTCTTAGTACATTAGTACATATGATACGTACGCGTGTTTTCCTTTCCACACGCGTGATATGCAGAAGGCCAAAAGGCACACTAGTATAATGTTACTTCGAGAGCCAAAAGTTGATCGATCAGAAGATAGTAAAATACTGGCTCAATATATTACTAGGGTGTCTGCGTAGATATATCTTGTTATCTTGCTTGGTTATACATAACGAGACTACGAGGAAGGATCAGACCACAATACTCGTTGATCCTTCCCACAAACCCTGGCTGACCAGTTCAGTAATACTAGTGTAGTACTCCTAGTAAGTAGTAACCTGAAACAACTGAAACTAACTCACGGATTCACGCATGGGGCACGTACCATCACACGAAACATGTGTGTACAGTTTTTGCAGCCATGTTCGGCTCGCTGAAATTTGGCTGATGCAGTCGTATCGTATCCATCAGATCATTTCTTCTTGGCACCGGGAGACGGCGACGCGGTCGCGGCGGGCGCCCTGCCCCCTTCGCCTTTCTTGCCCGCGCCCACGACCGTCCGGTCGCCGCAGGCGAGGACCGCCGCCGTGGCCAGGGCATCCGCAATGTCCCTGACGATCCTCTCCTTGACCTGGCCCCTCCGCCGGGGCAGCGGGTTCCCCGACGGCGTCTTGACGAGGCGAGTTCTGCCGACCGGAGCAGCCTCGCAGCCACCAGTTGCCATTGCTTGACTGCTCTAGTAGACCTCTAGTGTGCTCTCGTGACTACTAGCGAGAAAAGCTAGTGGCTACCTGGCACCAAACCCCATCCGCAACCAGGTATAAATAGGGGAGGAAAAAGGCAAGGCAAAAGGGGAGCAGAGAATGCCTCCTGGCGAGCCACCGATGGATCCTCACTGCGCCGATTCGCCGGTCAAGCCGTCAACGGCAAGCGGCTCTGGCCGACTGAGGTGGCAATTATGCCGGCTTGGCGCATCTGATGCTCGAAGACTGGCAGTCGCAGTGCGTCGGTTCGGAGTTCGGATTCAGCGAACGAAGACTGAAGAGCGGCACGATGCCCGGCGTTGCAAGCCGTCCAAGATACGGCGTAGCGTAGTATAATCTTGCCCAGATAGCAGCGTGCTAGTGCGAGAGATTGTACGACGTGCGCATGACTTCACGTGCCGACGTCACACGTTGCCATGTCATCGTATCGCTCGAGGTGATGGGAAAAAAAGGAATAAAATTGCATACTAGACCCGTAGTCCAATTCTGTCACATAGTAGATCTCTCTACACTCTCTCTGTTCTAAAGTATAAATTACTTCTTTTTTTAAAAAAAATGACTTAACTTTGTTTATAGTCAACATTCTTTATTCTTTAGAAAAATATATTAACTTCTACTCCATTCCAAATTCAATTTACTGTTAGCATACATTTAATTAATCAATCTCAAGTTGTAGATATGAGGATAAATTTTTCTTATAAATTTGGTTAAAATCAGAGAAATTTAACTTAGAATAAAACTAAAGTAACATACAATTTAGAACATATTGAGTATAATATTTCAAAAAAGAACAATTGAGAATACTTCAGACCAGTTGAACATTAATGTTCATAAAAGTATTTAGACTTCATGGGAACATGATACAATTGATCTATTACTCTATTATAAAAATATTATATTTCCACACTCTTTGCCAAAGAACATATATAATTTTAAAATTGATAAAGTGCCATGTTTATGCAGACTTTGTCAGTGTTGTGGATACAAGCGAAAGAGATAAGAGGGAACTATATGAATCCGAGAATCCCAAATAGTTCATATTGGATATATATCACACACACACACACACAGAGATTTCACTAGCATCTCTATATACCAGACTAAGTTATCTCTTAGCTTAACTTAGTGTTCCTAATCATTGCGCATATATCGTTCATATTCTAGTAATCTATATCTCTTACAGAAACAAACCCACTAATAACTTTTCTACCTTCACATGCAAGATATTCACGTATCATCCTCCGCAGTGCCATTCATCTCCCACATATTTACATGCAAGCTATCAGCATCTTTTACTAAGTGCAATTGTTATTTTTAATCTATCAATATACAAGTTGTCTGTCTAAAGTAAGTATGAAATATCCCCTATGTCATTCTTGAAACATATGTGAAACACAGAAAACCAAAATCTAAAATTTGGGTCCAATGTACTTCCAAAACTATTCTACACGAAAGCAGCTGTTTCTAGAAAAACAACTTTAGATTTCACCTGTTTGGTTGGCTTTCTGTTTTTTACAGCAGAAACACTTTTTAGAAGCTCAACCAAACACAACCTATGTCACAAGTCACATCTTCCTATGATTCCATTCAATATTTTTTTTTTGAGTTTAGTCATTTAAGTTTATAACTCCATCCATCCCAAAATAACAATACATATTTTTTTCATCGATTTTTTTAAGTTTAGTCAAATATATACAAAAAAATACCAATATTAATAATACATAATTATTATCATTATATTAACAGTGGAATATATTAGGAGATACTAGATGTGCAGTTATTTTAGTACGAATGGAGTAGTTTTTTTATTGGATTCTACTATTAGCTTTTATCTAGTTTTATTTAATGGTACATCTTATACATACTACAATAACTTTATTTTCACAACAATGCAGGGTATTGTTCTAGTACTTTACAATAGAATGTTCCTATCACGGTGCTCTGGTTGTAGTGCCATTTCTGCCTGGCGGTATGATGTGATAAGTGGTATCAGCGTAACTTGTTGGCAGAATGTTTAATAAAATACTTCGTTGTGCTCCTCGAATTTTCAGGCCAGCCACCACTACATGCTTTTCTTGCAATGATTAACAGGGGAGGATGTGCATGCATTGTGGCTTTGTTTAAGAGTGGCGATAGTTATCAAACAAGTATATAAATCTCCTTTTGTGGGGGATTCGATCGCACTGGTGAGATCTCTGATATCTAGTACAGATGCAGTTAAGATTTGCAACTCAATATTAAAACGATCAGATACACATAACAAGTACATGTCGATTACCATCAACCCAAAAGGCCACTACACTTGTAGAGAATCTCTCAAAGAACGAACCCCCATCGCAGCTAGCTTCAAATCTTGCCACGATCTAACCCCTTCAGCAGCCGCCACTCAGTTTTCTGAACTCAGTTCACAGTAGCCATTGTTCGATTCAGATGAGCAGCTGAGAAATCAATTAAGGCCTTGTTTAGTTCCCCAAAAATTTTGCAAAAGTTTTCAGATTCCCCGTCACATCAAATCTTTAGACGTATGCATGGAATATTAAATATAGATGAAAATAAAAACTAATTGCACTGTTTGGTCGGAATTGACGAGATAAATCTTTTGAGCCTAGTTAGTCTATAATTGGACAATATTTGTCAAATACAAACCAAAGTGCTATTATTCCTATTTTACAAAAAAAATTAAAAGTAAACAAGGCCTAAGTTGATGAGAGTTGGACGAACGAAGCAGGATTCAGGAAAGGTAAAACCCAATTCGATCTGCACTACAACACGGTTCAGAAATTAGCCGCCAAATTACCAGCCAAATCATGATAACTTATATTGCTCTGTACTAGTTTGTACATAGTAAAACAACAAAGAGCAATATACATCTCTCTCCACATTGCTTCACTCAACAGAGCTCTAAGCTGCATATGGGGGAACGAAAGGGGCAAAATTTTGACCCTACAACTACCAAACTAATAAAGGGGGGGAAAAACACATCAGTTTGCACAATCCCTGCGTCAAGCACGACACGACACACTAGACATCTGAAGTCATCTCCCGAAGCTGCGCTCCCTGTTGGCGGCGCCGGCCGGCACCACGAGGCTGCCCAGCAGGGTCTTGGCTATCTGCACCTTGAGCTGGCCCCTCTTGAGCGGCGGCCTCTTCTCCTTGTTGCCGCCGCTGCCGTTGCAGGAGTACCCGTACTCCATTTCTACCTTCTTCGCTTCGCTCTCGATCTGTGCGTGAGCTTCTCCTCGTTGCTGAAGCTCCCGGTGGCCTGCGCTGCTGGTGGAGAAGGCGAGAGCTGGCTGGCTAGTGGCTACTTGGCCTTGGGTGGGGAGTGGTGTGCAAGGCAGCGTGCATTTTTATAGCCGGAACTTTCAGGCATGTTGTTGTTGCGTAGGGAGAAAGGAGGTGGAAACGCACGTTCTTCTTTGTTAAATGTTTGTTCATCCATTTCCTGGGGCCGGCGAATAAAGTTGCAGTGCAGGCTTGTTTTGTTTGGAGCCATGTGGTTCTCTCTGTTGCTAGTGGGAGTGGGAGTACGTCGCTTGACTTCTCACACTCGCAGTTCCCACCCGCGCACCTTTTCAGAGTTGGGGTCACTCGAAGCATCCGTGAAGGGACAGAAAACAGGATTAGGGAGGGATTAGCCTCATGCCCTCGTGGCAAATAGGAACTAGGCAAAGATCTCATGATAAATAAAGATGCAAATGGCGCCTCGGGATGCATGCTCCGGCGTCTCCTTTTGTTCAAGGATAGTACAAAGAAAACATCCTCTGATAGAGGCAGCTTCTCCTCTATACATCCACCTTCAGCATCCTCCATGATAGCAAAGGTGGCGGCGTAAGTCCTATGATGGATAGCTGGTTCATCAAAATGTTCGTCTTGCACAACGCACAACGCAATGCGCTAAAAGTTTTGAGCTTTGTTGGAAATGATGGAGAGTCAAATGAGATGATTGCAAAACTATGCAGGCTATTTGAAAGAATTATTGCCGCCAAACCTTCTCAAACCAGTAATGGGCTTAAAGATACATGCTTACTAGGATCTGGTGGTGGGGATTTTTTGCTTCTTCATTAGGGGATGGTTCTTGTTGTAGAGATATGCACATAGAACTTAAATACTTACTCCATCCCAAATTACAAGTCATTCTAAGAATCTTGAAGAGTCAAAGCATCACAAGTTTAACCAAAATTTATATGGTAAAATAATAATATTTATGATTCCAACTAAGTATCATTAGTATTTTCATAGTATATCTACTTGATCTCATAAATCTTTATAAATTTTTCTATAATTTTGATAAAACTTGAAATGTTTTGACTCTCTAAAATTCTTGGAATGACTTATAATTTGGGATGGAGGTAGTATCTATAAAGGCACTAGGTGATGAGTAATACCTTACACCATGTCCTTGTGAGATTCCGGTATAGATCTGGAATTCTGGCTTGGGTTGAGTATAATGGTGGTGTCTAATCCCAGTTGCAAAGAAAGCAGTATATGTACTGGAGCTAAACAACGCATGAGAGTGTCGACATCCTAAAACAGCCTGTATCATGATTGGAGAGGTTTCACCTTGCACATACTTTTCACCAGCCGTGTAATCTCAATGAGCTATCTTTTAGCCTAATAAATCGTGATTGTAGTGGAATTCCTGCCTGGCGAGTGGCGATGCGACACATGATGGTTAATGATTAACCATTACATTACTTCGCTGTATTATATATGCATCCTATCCCCATATCCCGATTTTCTTTTCTTGTGGTATGCTAATTTTCCAGTGCAGCCACCACTCTGTTCAGTTGCAGAGCTTCTCTTGCGGATGATTAGCAAGGAGAGTGCGTGTCTCTGTCGAAATATTTTAAGCTCTAGTGTTCATAGTATCATATCATATGGAACAAACATGGATAGCTTTTAAGGGATTACTTTAGTAACTTTACACTGTCGAGATCTCGGATATCTCGTACTGGTAGTACTGCATAAGATTTGCAAGTCAATATTAAACGATATAAAGATGCACAAAACAATTGAAGGTTGATTGGTTTGCCCAAAGAGCCACACAAAGTACCCTGATTTTTTCTTTGTTAACATTAGATTATCGTCAGATAAGCAGAGGTGGCACCCGCACGGCACGATCAGCTCAACGCGTGGCAGCTGATCGGTTACCAGCGGAATCTGACGAATCGACGCGGCGGAGGCCGGGAGACGATGAAGGATGGAGCAAACTTACATACATGCGTTTGTCTGCGAAATGAAATGGCCCTTGTAGTAGCATCATCGCTTTTGATTATTACTACTTCAGTTCGGCACTGCTAGATTCGGAGAGCACGGTGATAGAGGGGAAACATCAAACATCCATTGCCTCAAGTGCAGTGCCGTTCTGAAATTAAGCACCAAATACCGTACAAAACCATGCTATAGCCTATAGGCTGTATAGCAGAACAACTGCAGACTTTTAGAACTTGGTAGATGTACTCATGTAAGAGCAAGGAACTGTAGACCTCTGGTTCTACGTACATTTGCTTCATTCAAGAACAGGGGGTGTTCTGTTCTAGCAGGAGCCACCAAGAGGCTGAAGGTGAGCAACAGCGGAAGGAGAACGAACCAACGAACGAACGGGACAAAACTTGACACCAAAACACCCTGTTCTAAAGAGGAAAACTCATCAGATTGCATTCCGAGCACTCCTCGACCTCGGCGCATGTCCTCAGCGAGTTACTCTACTCCTGATGCTAGCACTGCTTATCTCCCGAAGCCGCGATCCCGGTTCTTGGCGACCGGCGCCGCGAGGCTGCCGAGCAAGGTCTTGGCGATCTGCAGCTTGAGCTGGCCCCTCTTGAGCGGCGGCCTCTTCTCCTTGTTGCAGCCGCTGCTGCCGTTGCAGGGGTACCAGTACTCCATTGCTCCGCTTGCTTGCTTTCTTGCTTGCTCTGTCGCTGGTCGTGAGCTGTGTTGTGTGCGTGAGCTTGGATGGATGGCTTGAGGAGGGAGCGTGCAAACCTAGTGTTATATAGCCAGAGTTTATAGACACGTTGCTTTGGAAGGTGGAAACGCGCGTTCTTCTTTGTTTGATTTTCTGCAGAGTAGACCTGGGGTCCGGGAATAAAGCTCACAAATGTTTTGAGCCATGTGCTGCTCTTGTTTGGAGCGAATGGGAGTGGGAGCAGGAGCACTGCAGCGCCACTCCACTCTCTTCCTCGCTGCCTTTTTCCTCGCCTCATCCATCCACGCTGAAGCCATGAATGGAACGGTGGGCCAATAAGTAATCAACAAAGATTAGGTGGGAGTGTGGGACTAGCCTCATGGCAATTAGAGGTTATTATGTAAAAGCAATTTAAGTCTCAAGCTAAATGTAGATGCTAATGCCAGTGCTACAGGCAGCGTTTCTTTCTCGAATTCTAGCACGGGAAAACAGTTAAACACCGCTATTCTCTTCAACAAATAATAAGGTTTAACTGCAACAAAAAATATATATCATAAACTATGTTGGCAAAATTTGAAGACAACATAAAGCTGTTTTTTTTTTGAAAAATTACACTAATCATATGTTTGAAAATTTAATGACTGAATCTGTGTCTTTTGTAGGCTTCGAAAATGTTCTAAAAGAATCTAGACAAGGTAGTATGTTACTAAGAATCTAAATTGCATATTACAATTTTCTTCTATATCCACTCCCCCCCCCCCAAAAAAAAATACAACCCTACATTCTGTCTAATCAAATTATTTTTAATTTAAATAAATTTATAGAAAAATGTATCAAACAATTATGATTTCAAATGAGTATATTATGAAAATATATTTAATGGTGAAAACTAATGACTTATTTAGTATAATAAGTATTAGTAATTTGGTTAAACAGAAAAAGGATGGTTTTAAGCTAGTCTCAGTGGGTTCCATTCGTGTAAAGCTTATTTTACTCCATCAAACTTTGATAATCTCTCCATTCATCAATATTATATTGTGTCATGGCAGCATATCTTCTAAGTTAGTAACTTATTTAGTGGTCATGAAACTGCTACAATAGTACTTTTTCCTCGAAGTAAGGGGGGTATATATCTTTTCATCTAACTCATGAGTTATGAATCATGATCCTACTAATCGAGCCAACCAGTCCTAGTTCTCATGTGTCATCATGTTCTAGTTCTAAATGGGTTTGTTCTTGCATGTTGACGTGATACAACAATGGTGGGCTTTAATAATCAATGGCGGCACAAAAATATCGTACTGCATCCCATCCCATCATGGCATCACCTCATTCTGCCTTTTTTCTTTCAAGCAGTGAATTGTTTGTAAACTCTTTTTCTCGAGCGCTTCATTTTGTTGAGGAACTATGAGTTACTAGGAGAGAACTAAAAGGACAACTCACTACATAAATTGTCTGTTAAGCTGACTCATGATTATGTGGCACCACACGTTGTTGTTGGACTCCTAGCAAATGGCTCCAAGACATAAAAAGCATTGTGACAAAACAAATGATACTATAGGGAGAAAAAGTAAAACTATAGGTCCATAGTAGAAGATGCAATATCATCTCAGATTTAAATCTACAGCCCACGACCTGGATAAAGGCTTGGAAAATGGTTTTTTTTTGCCAATATAGCTCATCATGATGAGGCCGAATTCTCCATGATTTGGCCTCAACTGAAATTACACAGTCACAAGACAATAATTAATAGGAAGGCATGAAAGATGACAATAGCTCTAAGTCAAAATTAGAGTTCATGATGAAATATAGGGTAAAAGTGCATCATTAGAATAAATAAACAAAAACTATTTGCAAAAATGATATTCATTTTAAAAATCCAAATTCTACAATAATGAAACTAAAAATGTTCTATTTGCACGGGCCAACTTGCTAGTTTGATTAAATTTAAGAAAGCTTGACTCAATCTTAGATTAGATTTGCATTCATTTTAGGACAGATGTATTGCAAGACTTGTTTTGAACCATATAGTTCTCTCTCAGCAGCGAGTGAGGTTGCAACATCACTTCACGGTCTAGCTAGCTATATGTCACTACCTCTTCCCAAACTTCATCATTAGGGAGCCATTATAAAAGTCATAACCTACATTTATTTCCATAGAATGGGATCTCAAGCATCCATGAAATAATAAGCATGCTAATGAGTAACCAACGAGATTATGGATGGATTATCCTCATGGCAATTAATTACTAGTAAAGCCAAATATAGATGCTAATTCTCCAGCGTCTCTATCTCCAACTAGATTTGTGATGTTACGTTAGTAGTATTCTCAAGTTTTGAGGTTAGATTAGTGCAGACATAATTACACACATGTTCCTACTATATTCTTTCCTATTGTATTGTTCCCAGAGTTACACGAGAGGCAATCATTGCATATGAATGATTCTCCATAAATACAAAATATTTAATATTATATAATGGCTCAGACACCTGGGTAACCAACACGTGCGGTCCAATAATAGCCACACAATGAATACACATTTAAACATGGAAGCAAACAATAGTCAAATTAAAAATTTGCCAGCCTATAAAAGCTTGGTAGACACTAGATTACTCCTTCCGTTTCCTCCTTCTATTCCTCCTCGCCATGCAGAGTAGCACCTATAGCTTTTGACCTAAATGTAGAACCGCTAGATCAAGGAGAGACATTAGCAGACTTAAATGATGAGCCACCAGGCAAAGTACCCTTCTAAATCCATGAGGCCTAACCAGACTTGAATGGGGAGCCACCAATTGAGGAAGAACCCTTCCAAATCAATAAGCGCAGCAAGCTCAACTTGTTGGGGATGAGATTTTCTGGAAGGCAACAAGAAGGAATCGGTTCAGATAAGATCTCTCATAACTTCATCTCTAAGTGATATGAGTGCAAGAATCAAATTTGATATATATATATATATATATATATATATATATATATATATATATATATATATATATATATATTATAGTGTAGCTAGCTACAAAATATTATATTATATAGTAGTTGTGCTACTACACCATAGTGCATCTGATGTTAAAAGTGAGCAAGCCGTATGGACCTCATGTGTAGCCTATTGATGATGAATACCAAGCAGATGGAGATGTCACATTTGATGTTCATGATGAACAAGATGATTTTGATACCAATTTACAAGTTTCTACCCAGTATAAAGAAATGCAACAGAATATGATCAGTAACATACACTAATGTTGTTTGTTTTTCATAATTATGCACAATAATTTTGTTTTCATCAGATGACATATAAGTTCACACAAGACTTAAAATGACTTGGTGTACATAAGTGGGTGGTTTTGTGGTGCCAACATATCTTCGTTGTTCCACCATAGAAATAGCTCTTTTGGTCTAGGGACATGGAGCTTGATTCATAGTAAAGAATTACCACACTAGGTTGATTTATACTTGTCATGATAGACATATGTTTAAATTCCTAAAATTATTAAACCAAATGAGCATAATTGTCTCTATGTTCTCAACTATCGATCAAATGAGCATAATTGTCTATGTGTTTTGAGTAGTAAAAAAGTATTATAAAAAACAAATAAAATAATCAAATATATACTAATCAATAGTAGTAGCAATGTCAATTAAACAAATATTGAACCAAATTAAATGCTTGGACAATACAATTCTTTCTTATCATAACACTAAGATCTATCATACACTAAATACTTGGCATTAAGCTCTTTTCATTATGTGAACAAGATATCAAACAACAACACAATTTGATTTGAATTAAATGGATTGCACAAAGAAGGAAAAGATGCATTCCATTGTTGTTATCCTTTTAATGAATGGGATAAAATATTATAATCAAAACTAACTTGCTTTTCTTATGATGCCCACATATATTTTACAAATGCATGCATAATAGAAAATAAAAAAACAAGAATCCACTATCGAATGCACATATTATGTGAATGGCAATATGCACTAAACAACTAACTTGGAGCTTGTTTTGATGCCTACTTTAAGGTCATGGAGTAGGATATGCATGAGTGTGGCGAGGAAGTGGGCATCGTGTTCCACTAAGAGTTGGATGACTCAAGCAATGAAGATGGACATGTAAATGCAAATGTCGAAACTAGGTCAAAGAATGTTTCTCCAACTCAAAGTAGAAAGCCCAAGAAAGGTTGAAAAGCTGATGTATCACACGTTTAAACAATTCCATTCCATAGAAGGTCTATTTTATGGTCTCTAGCTCAAGCTCTAGGTTCAAACAAAAGCATATTACACGGGCTATTCAAAGATGGAATCCTATGACAACACTGGTGGAGCCTCAGAGGTGAAACTAGGTCCTTTCCCCATGTATACCTCATTTGTTCTCTAAACTAGGTTGCACTATATGGAAAAAGTATTAGTATTCTTTGTATAGAGCTTAAAAGTAGATTGTTTTGTAGATATATATTGCATAAATACAAGGCATTTGCATCAACAACCTCTTGCAATAAATTATACATTAATTTTATTGAACAATTTAGCCTCTACCCCCTTAATTAATCCCCACGCTCCACCACTATATGAAGGCATGATAACTCACTGAAGACATATCTAAAGGAAGCAAATAGAAAAGAAAATATTATGGTGGTAGGTTTCAATGGTAGATCCACAACATTGCAAAATTAACCAAAATTTATTTAAATGGATATCATTATCATCCACCTAGATGAGAAGTATTTTGATAGCCTTTTGTTATGCTGCTACATTAGTTTATCATCAAATAAGCATATGTAGTTCAAGTTGTAGAGAATTGTGATTCATGGATTGCACAAGTGGTGCCACGGGATTGCTTAATTCAAAAGATGGGAGTTTGAAGATTGTGGCAGAACCTCCTGAATTAAGTGGCCCACATGCACCCATCATTGTCTCAAAGACTTCTGATCAGCGTGCACGAGTTCCAAATGACTCAAGAAGTCTGTCGGGTGCCCTCGGAGGACCCCG
>Ga0182004_10000312_pt1 | contig 27298 bp, 29 predicted proteins | sample Sormic07211540_1_FD_120479 | JGI IMG/M metagenome (GOLD analysis project Ga0182004, IMG submission 120479) | Endophyte microbial communities from Sorghum bicolor roots, Mead, Nebraska, USA - 072115-40_1 MetaG | ecosystem: Host-associated > Plants > Roots > Unclassified | place: USA: Nebraska...
ATGATGATGATGATGATGATGATGCAAACTGGAACGCCTGGTGCTTGCCCAGCGACGGAAACCGGAAAGCTACAGGGAACTTGTGGCATGTTCCGGCTCCTAGGGATCACACACGGATGGTGTGGCCTGCTGGCTGCTGCTGTAGTATTGCCTCGCCATGATTCCGAAGGGGACGGGTGTGGGGTTGACATGCGTGCACTGCGTCTGCGCTGGCCAGCTTTATTTGCCACGGACGTGCGTGCTACAACTTGGTCAAGGCGGCCAGCCAGGGAGGCAGCTGGGAGCGAGCGAGTGGTCGCAGGGCGTTCCGTGCTCGTGTTCGTGTGTCGATCAGGCACAGGCAGGGACGCACGCACCAGCATGATTGCTTGCTTGACGCTGAAGCGGTGCAGGTGGTGTGTCACGGTTCCATCCAGCCCCGACCTGAGGAATCACGAATGTGCTGCATTCTCTATCTGCTCGTTAGTTGACCCAGGCACCGGGTCTAAAAATACGGAGGCTAGTGGGACCATCTAGCTAGAGTTGTTGTCTCTGTCACCTCGTGCAGCCGCTAGCAGTGCAGTGCAGGGGTCACTGTGAATCAGCAACAGATATCCATACTTGAATAGGCACACGCGAAGCAGAAGCGTCACTGTGAAGGGCAGAGCATTGACGAGTGCACGCTTCATGTTACAAGATGTTTCAGTTTATGACCTATAATAATAATAATAGTAAACATAAAAGAGCAACCACAATGTGGTTCCAAGTTTATGATCTATAATAATAAACATAAAACAACAACCACAATGTTGTTCAAAAGCAGCAAGTAATAAGGATTTAAAATGATCCCCACCAGCTAGCTGGAGCACTCCATAGTAAATGATATCCATAAGTTTATTCCGTACCAGCAAGCCAGGCACTTGGTCCTTGGTAACAGGATAAAATGTCAACTCAAATTAGAAAATGACTGTAAACGAAATCCAATATAGTTCCCTACCAGCAAATCAGGCACTTGGTCTATACAACAGGATAGCATGTCAACTCAAATGCAGAGCTGACATGTCAACTCAAATGCAAAGCTGACTGTAAACGAAGTCCCTACCAGCAAACTCATTCAAACTTCAGGCATTCTGCGATGCTAATACATGTAAAACAAGAAAAATTGGGAGCCTCTTTATGGACGTTAATCCTGGGAATTGTCAGTTGAGAAGTAGGTTTCTTCAAGTATCTGTGTGTACATAAGCAACTCTCTTGTTCACTTATACAATCTCTCCAGTTACAAAAAAAGATCATCAGAACAAAACACCTTTTGCTACATCATCTAAGAGCTATTGTCAAAAGTGTTGGGAGGGGGAAAAAGGACCTAATCCTTTGGCCCATCGAGAACATATGAGAAGCAATGCACTCTACAGCATAGTACTCTGGTAGCTTCTGAAAATTTGCTGTTATTATTACTTTATCATCAAGGCTGCTTTAGCAGCACAAGGCCAGGACGAGTACAAAGAACTGTATAATCTAAGAGCAAATAAAGTAGAGAAGAAAAGAAACGTGATGGTGAGAGCAGAGGATCCTCCAGCCGAACACAAACCAGATCAAAACTTTTGAGAGGATTGCAGCACAGACCCTAAGGCGCCATGAGCCCTTGGATCGTGTATTGAAGAGACTTTGCCCAGTCTTCCTTGAAAAGTAAGGTTTGTAGTGTCTTCATAACATTATAATCTGGGTCCAACTTGCGTTGCCAGCCCTGTAATAAAAGTGAAAAGAATTGAAGAAACACAAATGGAAAAGGAATGCCTAGGAGAGGTATTCTTGCAATCAAAGAGACAAAGGTGTAATACACAAATAGACAATTACGTAAAGCAGTTTGCATAGCCACATTGTGGAATCCTATCTGCTTGCAAATGAACACATCATCTTTGCTGGAAATTAGACAAACAAAAGAACTACAGGAGAAGCAAGATGTGTAAGTCAAAATTGCAAAAATAATGCACGGTTTATAACAACACAAACATGGCTAAGTTGGTTTTAAGATCTCTAAATCAAAAAGAATAATCTGAGAGTAAAGTTCAGTGAAGAAAAAGTAAGTCATGTAAGTTACCTCAAGAACTAATGTAGTCACCATGACAGTACAAACATTGCCATCGATATTCACTTTGTGACGTCGAACTTGCTCAAGCAGCTGGTGCATACACTCAGCTGGGTGGACAACATCACCTTCAGCAGTGCCCCAAAAAGAGAATGATCGTTCCACTTCCTGTAGCATAAATTAAGTAAAGAATTCTCAAAAATTGCACTCCTAAAAATAAATTAACACAATTATCATTTGCAATTCCCATTGTCATCAAAAGTGAAGAGTTACTGGTCAGTGATCAGATTGCACAAAAATACAAAGGAGTATCTAACATTGAGTTCTAGCGCATTATAGTGCATCTAGGGTGTCACTTTTTATTGTCCATCCAAATATGATATTTTACTGACAAACTTTACGGGGAGTCGGGGAGAATAAAACTTCTGTGGCGGAAGGCCACATACCAGACCGAATGTGCATGCATCAGAGACTACCACATGTCCACTGTGCTAGAAATCAATGAATCAGCTTCGAGTTTATTATTATTATTATTTTCCTAGAACCTAGGCTTTGTGACACCAGCTCTGATAATACTCCCTCTTTTGCAATGAGATCGTTCCCATTGCAGGAACAGATTACAGATCAAGGAGACAACAAATAGGCAAATATAAAATACAGCTAATGAGATTGGACCAAGTGTTCGTCCATACTCTGACTGCTGAACCTCTTTCATAGCATCAATTAAAAAGTTTGAGTGTGGAAACAATTGGAGTTACATTGAGAACAACAGTACTATCCAAGAAAATAAACATACGTAACAAAACAGAGGAAGCACCAAATTGGCACTCTCCTAACCCTAAAAGGCTAAAACAAGTCGTAGCAACCTATAAATTCAAAGAAAAATTGTCATCTCCAGTTTCTGCTGGTAATCTATATTGTGCAGATACATTTTGTGAAATTGAAGGTAAATGCTACAGGCCACCTATTACAGTAGTATAGCCTGCTTTATCATGGAAAAGGAGAGAGAATCTTCGCCAATAAAATCCAAACTTCTATCACCAACGAAAAGACTAGTTGTAAGGAAGCGATAAATTACCTCAATAAAAGCACTTGGATTTGGGCAATTCTGTTGTTTTGACAACTTTAGAGTACTTTCTGCAGCTGTACGACCATCTCGGCGAGCAACAGCCTTGAAGAACTCGAGTAAATTCACACGGTCATTACTTGAAAGTTCAGCAGTCATTCCTACATCCAGGAAGACTACATGTGGCCTTGACTTTATAAGGGTGTTATTTGAGTTCTTTGGTTGTACAACACGGACTAAAATATTTCCTGGGTGCATATCTGCATGGACGAAATTATCAACCTGTAAAAGGACACAAAATGACCAAAAATGTTAGCTGTGAATACAAGCTCTAAAAAAGTAAAAATATACCTATGAATAACTATGCTGCAAAGCCTGCAATCGATATGTTTGCTTCAGAAATTTTATCGTGGGCTCACAATCTTGAATCCAGAATTAGTAACCTCTTATAGCAATTATTTTCCAGAACAAAGCAGCAAAAAGTGTCATTTTGATGCATAAATAAAATATTGAAGTCTCTTCGATCTTTACAACATATAATCCAGATTTTGCATGGTACTAATTCCTTCAGTTGTTCAAATTAGGTAATCATATATACTGAATGAGGATGCTACGATGTCTAAAAATACATTACCAGTAGCATTTTCAAGAGCGCATGAGTGCCAATATGGGCCAGAGCACTTTTAATTCGATCATGCCCCTCAAGGTCATCAACATAGTGTGAAACACTCTCCCCATGCTCGTAAGTCTCGACCAAAACAGCAGGATGAACAAGTGGATAAAGAGGTCTTGGGAAAGATACATCCTTCCACCTTCGGAAGTTGTAGATAAACCGGCTCAGGTGAGCAGCTTCCCGTGCAAGGTCAACTTGAGACATCATGAAGACAGCAAACTGTTGTACACTCTCATCTAAGCGCAACCAATTCAGCGTGGGGATGTATCTAGAAATTTTTGCTACGGCATTGATGATATTGAAATCCCTTCTTATCGAGTCTCCTACACCAGGATGTCTTACTTTTACTGCAACTGTTACACGCTTTGTCTGCTGATTAGGATACCGGAATCGTAAAACAGCCCGATGCACTTGAGCAACACTTCCAGATGCAACAGGGTTCTCTTCAAAATTCTCAAAAATGTCTGATAGCTTACGACCAAAAGCTTTCTCAACAGTTTTCTTGGTATACTTAAAGCTGTGAGCTGGTGCTTTTGTGTGCAGCTTTGACAATTCAGTACAAAGGTCACTTGGAAACAGATCAGGGCGTGTTGCAGCCCATTGGCCCCATTTGATAAACGCAGGACCTGCAAGCTCCAAAGTACGATGGACAAGCCGAAGCCATGTTTTCCTATACTTACTGCCAAGAGTCTCTGCAAATGGGGCCATCAGTATACTCGGAGTGAACAGCAATGCCAAATATATTGATCTGAAGATTATAATAACCAGCTCTACTGCCGAATATATTAGAGAGGTAACATAAATACGGCCATCCTGAGCTCGCTCACGTATTGGGTAGTATTCGCCATCTGCAGATGTCTTCTGAGCTAGCATTACCTCTCCCGCAATGAAAGCGACGAGGTAAGGAGCTACATTAGACCTACTCACAGCCAAGCCAATGGCACAAGCAACCCTACTCAAAAATGGAGATGCTTTTGGTGCACGAGAACCCATGGCCACAAGTCGCTTCCAAGCAAGTTGACTCTGAAATGCATTCTGGCTACAGGATGAAAGAATTGAGAACTTCCTCACACCAGTGCTCCAGTGTAAGCTCTCATTTGCTCTTCCCAGCATGTAGGAGGTGCTTGGACCATTATAAACCCTCCCATGCAAAAAGGCCCTGCTGGAATAACCCAAACCGAATGCAAAGCTTGAGGTAATGTTTTGGCCAGAAGCAGTGTTGGGTTTTGAGGAGACCAAAAGGGCTTGTGCAATTTTTCTGCTCTTCCCTAAGTGGGCAAACCTGGAAGTCACAGGGGAGAAATTTACACTTCAGCATTGGGCAAACAGCACCAGGGCATCACAATAACTAGCATATAGAAATATATAATGTAACAAACTCATAGAACGTAGTAAACTCTATAGGATAATAACAGCTGAAGATCTGACCTTGACATCATGGCGTTTCTCCTGAGGATGATGCGTCACGGCGGGATCACAGGGGTGGGCTTAGCGAGGGGCATGGAGGTTAAACTCCTGCGAGAAGAAGCTGCACCAGCACCTTAGAATCCCAAGTTCTCTATGGCGTCGACTTGACTGGGCTCGATCGTGCGTAGGAGGAAGGGCCTAATCAAAGCATCGACGGATGGATTAGATAAGCGCTGCACTGCGCAGCAGCAAAATCCCCTACTAACTGATGCTGACAAGGGAATATTTCGATTCGATGGGAAAGAGCATTTGAAACACATCGCTGAATCGAATTCGCGCTCAGAAGAATCCACCCAAGCAAGCTAGGGTTCCTTACCAACCAGAGATCAATCCAAGCCGTGGCGGATCTCCGCTCCACCCTCAATCCAACACCGGAAGGATGAGGGGAGGGAGGCCACGGCGGCTACCACCAAGAAGGAGGGGTTCCTCCGGTGCCGCTGTGTCGGGGTGTGACTGGCTGGCGTGCTCCGGTGTGCCCGGAGGCTGGGGGAGGCGGCGGCGCGCGGCTCGGGCGCTTGCGAAGCAGAGGACGACGCTGTGAGGTTGAAACAGAGCTATGCGCCTGGCTTGTGGTCTACCGCGGGCCGGGCCAGCCCTGGGCCGTTCGCAGCCGCGCGTCGACCGTTCGACTGAGTGGGCACTAATCGTCCGCGTTGCATGCAGCGCCCGAAGTGGACCACAAAATAAGCCCATATCGGCCCATCCCAGTCTTACGCGGAAAATGCTAATCCACGCGACAAAGCAAAAGCGTCAGTCTAACTCGTATCACCACTAAAGATGGGGATGTCCCTCAAAATGCTTTTTAAAATTTAGCCAACTTTAAGGAAATATTAATTCACTAGAGTTTAGCAACTGCTAAACTTTAGACCATGAGATAGAAACAAAAACTACTCTAACCATATAAAACATGTAATTTAAGCAATCATATCACTCGAGAAATACACTCAAATTTCTCACGAAATCGATGTGATTTTAGCCACCAGTCACACAAGTGACCACTCTTCGTATCACGAAGGCAAAGCGTACCGACAAGGGAAAGGCAGAAAACCGCGGAAAAATTCGGGGGCGACGGGGTAAACGCCATGAAAAGTCGCTGATTGGTGCGCGGGTAGCGGTCGTCGCCCCCTCGGCCTCCCTGGCCTTCGGCTTCGGCTCGGCCGGCTCTACTCCTGCCCTGCCCTGCCCTGCCGGCAAACGCAACAACACGAAGCGGGGCGTGGGGAGCGGTGCGGGTGCGGGGGGCGAGGATCGAGGGCAACGTGGCCGTGGCGTGGCACGGCCGCGAGGGGGGAGGGCGCCTTTGCTTGCAGGAGAGAGCTGCTATAAAAAGGCGCGCGAGATCCAGATCTGGGCCGATGCGACCGCCCTCGCTGCTCTCCCTCACCCTCGACTCCGCGCTCCTCCGCATCGCCCACATCGCCGACCTCTCCCACCTCCCTGACCACCTCGTCATCGACCTCTTCCGTGTAGGTACCCCGCCGCGCCCTCCGCCCCTCTCGAATCTGTTCCCACTACCTGTACTGTACTGGTGCCAAGGCTACGCGTCCGCGTGCGTGGTTTCGGTTTGGGCACATTTTGCGATGTGGAATTAGTAGTTTCGGATTGATCATGGTGCACCGGGCTGGGTTTGCCCGCTCCTTCAGCGGTTACATGCTGCCTGATTCGTTCTGGTTATGCTGTGCCGCGTGCACGTTTGATAGAACTTGTGGAATTGTAGGAGGGGGCGAGGGTTCCGATCACTTGTTATGGGATCTCCCGCTTTGCTAAAAGTTGTCAAATGCGGTGATGTATCAGCAGTTTTGATTGTGTTTCCTTGTTTGATACTGCATTGATTTAGTTGATCTTGTTAATGCTACCTAAAAAGAACTGGATTTATGGGTAAGTCGGTCATGATAGAGTTGACAAGGTATGGGGAATCAGTAGGGGATGCCTTAATGATGGTCATGAACTCATGATGAGGCACTCCACAACAAGCCCGCAGCAATATGATGGTCACAATTCGGTTTCTGAACCCACACATTTGGAATTTGGGAATCATTTATCATTTTTCAGTTATGATGATGTAGGTGAAAATGAAATCATATCACAGCCGCACAGGAGTGTGCGGACTGATGTCCTCTTACGTTACGAGCGATCCAATATTTACAGATCAGAATGTGTTTTATAATGTGTCCTTGCATTTTGATTGCAGAGAACCCTCAGTGCTGGTAAGCTGACAGAGAAAGTTCTCAAGTTGTTTCTGGCAACTGGCTGTGAGGAAATCATCTTGGCTGTTCAGTTGCTCAACATTAAGCAGCCACTCGTACCAGTCCTCCCCACAAGTATGTTTACACCATATTACCCTTTGCTCATTGAGTTATTATGCTCACATAGTCACATCAGCTTTTTGTGTTCACATGGCATCTGCTTGTCTGCAGGGTGCTCTGAGAGGTTCTAGACCTGCTGCTGCTTACATCATTTTGATTACCTGAGAAGATGCCTTTGGAAATTCAAGATAGTGAGGTCGACATTGTGATTGCGGCACTCCAGCCCAACCTGACCACTTTCTTTGAGGCATGGCGGCCATTTTTCTCTCGTTTCCACATCATTGTTGTCAAAGATCCAGACATGGCAGAGGATCTTCAAATCCCTACAGGTTTTGATCTCAAGGTTTACACCAAGTCAGATATTAATGGGGTGCTTGGTTCCTCATCCATAAACTTCTCTGGTCACTCATGCCGTTACTTCGGGTATCTTGTCTCACGCAAGAAGTATGTGATTTCAATTGATGACAATTGCCTCCCAGCGAAGGACACTGCTGGGTTGACTGTTGATGCTGTTGCACAGCACATGGCCAATCTGAAAACACCTGCTACACCTTTCTTTTTCAACACACTCTATGATCCATACCGGAAAGGTGCTGACTTTGTCCGTGGTTACCCATTCAGCCTGCGTGAGGGAGTTGAGTGCATGCTCTCATGTGGTTTGTGGATGCATAATGCTGACTACGACCCAATGACTCATGTTGTGAAGAGAAATCAACGAAACACAACCTATGTGGATGCTGTGATGACAGTTCCGCTTGGTGCGATGCTGCCTGTGAGTGGGATAAATGTTGCATTCAACCGCGATGTGCTGGGGCCTGCTATGTTCCCAGGCCTGCGTCTCCGAAAGGAAGGGAAGCACAGATGGGATACTCTTGAAGACATATGGAATGGCTTATGTGCTAAAGTAGTTTGCGACAGCTTGGGATATGGTGTGAAGACTGGACTGCCTTATGTGATGAGAAGTGATGCAGAAGCAGGTAAAGCTCTGGAGAGCTTGAAAGATTGGGAAGGCGTAAAAATCATGGATGATGTTCTTCCATTCTTCCAGTCGCTCAAGCTATCTAGGACTGCAGTTACTGTTGATGATTGTGTTAAGGAGCTAGCTGGAATTGTCCGTGAGAAGCTAGGACCCAAGAATGCAATCTTCACCAAAGCAGCCGATGCTATGGTGGAATGGAACAACCTCTGGAAAGCACATGGAGCTCAGAATGCGTAGATTGGAGTTTGCGTGTCACCTACAGAGCATCTATAATTGTTTGGAATACTTGTTTTTCAGTTTAAAATTTTCCTTGTGGAACTCATGAAGCTGAAATAAACAACAGTCCTGTATGCCGTGAATTTGGCATGAGTCGTTGAGCATCTCATTGTATACGCTTAAGAATTATGTAATGTAATGCATCTTTTGAACCTGTGATGTCTTCTTGCATCTTGTTAAACGCACTCTGCTAAGAGGTTGGACGCCGGCTCAGTTCAACGCAACCTCTGGGCAGCCGCTATCAAAATCTGTGCTTTGCTTTCCTCAATATCAGCCATTTATCTTACTGCAAACATGCGCTGTATATATACCGAATATATTTCTTAAGACCATTGCAGCAGAAGATTGCAGCTACCACACCCAGAAGAAGTATCTTGCAAAATTTACTAACATGCAACAAAATGTCAAGTTGGGTTTTGTATTTTTAATTAGATGTCTAATTTACAATTTTTTCACTAACATACGCTAAATATAAACAACCCTGAAGGATAGAAAGCCCAGTTTATCCTGCACCTAAACGTTGAACCTTTCTCCCGGAAAAAAGAGGGATCAGGTACAACAAGGGAGTCTGGTGCTCATGCGAATTCACCACAGCAGAAAAGTAGGCAAAAAGAAAAAAGACACATTTTCCTCTAGGGCAAACATATACAACTTGAGAGGAAAACACATAACCCACTAAAATCACAATACTGTATTGATGTGCAGCGCTTTCAGCAATGAGGTGGCCATTTGTTTGACCAGCACTTGTTGGCCGCCCCGTTGTCCATCCCTGCGTTCTTCGATGAGGTTCTGTAGCTTCTGAGGGAGGTCATTCTCTACTATGAGCTGCTTTGGTCGAGGATGGTGCTCATAGACAACCTGGAAAAAATACATAAACCACAAAGTTGAAACTCTACAAACTACAAGAATCATTTCACAGTGAGCGTCCTAAAAATCCAGGACTATCCAGCTAAGGCTAGACATCAAACCTTTATGAGTTTCAGCAGAGTCAAGCGGGCAATAGCTTCTCGATGGTCAAGTCTTGCAATGAGCAATGTTGTCAAACCATTAATGGCCATTGCTGTATTTAGCCTAGAAGATTTCCTGCCGAAAACATGTATACAATGTACAGATCAGTAATTTGTAGCATGGCTGCAACTAATCAGGAAATATGCCTTATTATACTCTTACGTGATTATCTTCAAGAAAGCGTCCAATGTATGGACAAAATACTGTTCTGGGCAGTCTTGGAAGAACTTCACTAATTTCTGAATGGCCTCTTTTTTCAACAGTGCCTGTTCTACTTTTCTGTGATCATTATCGTGAGCCAAACAAACAGCAATAGAATCTAATGCTGTGCATGCCCATGCATCATCCTCCAACAGATTTAAGTACACATCTAATCCTCCATGAACCCTCAACTGCTCTCTAGAGTTGCGAGAAGCATGGGCCATATCACACAGCAAAGGCAGGGCATATTGCCTCAGCGGTGAGTCTGACATGACAAAATTCATCAAGTGAGGGATGATTCCATTTTCAGCTGCTTGTTCCTGTCTTCTTTTATTAATCTTGCATAGGTTGAACAAAGCATTGAGGACCTAGAGACAGAAAGGCAGAGGCAGTCAATTATGTGCTCAGAAAAATAGCGCAACAGAAGGCAAATTATCTGCTGAGAAATCAGTTAGCATTTAATAGCATCAGATTTCAAACTAAAAAGGTACCGAAAAAAAAAGAGCACAGCTACAAGAACATGTCATCTTGTATACAATGCTGTTCTGCTGTCTACAGTTCTCACTTTAAGCAATAAGTAAGATGTTTTGCTACTCCAACTATGAGTATGCGATATGTATTGCATATTGCATACTACTATACCAAGGCATCAAATGAAGTATACTATATTGTTACTTCACTTGTTTAGGCATAGTCCCACTCCCACTCCCACAGCACCCCCTGAATAATACTCCCACCATTCCAAATTATAAGATGTTTTGGCTTTTCTAGATACATTGATTTTGCTATGCACTTAGATATACATATACACTATGTCTAGATACATTGCTAGAAAAAGCCAAAACGTCTTATAGTTTGAAATGAAGATAGTATGTAGTAGACCAACTCCGGCTGATATAGAACATGGGCCATAACTTAATTTTCAAAAGTATTGACTCCGAATGTTTCAACATATAAAAAGGAAAATGACGTCCTGAAAAGCTACTTAGTGGGATTTCTTTCCTTGGTAATCATGCTTGGTTGCAAGTCTTTAACAAAAACACTGCACACCTCACTATGTATTTGATAAACCAGAGGTCCATCACGAAGCTCGAGAATCGGTATCAGATGTTTGATTGCATCTGTGCGTTGAAGTGTCTCGAGACAATTAGGATCACCCGACAAATGATTAATGCACCTAAGAATCTGCACAAAAAGGACAAATAGTTCCATAACCAAACAAACACAAACACAAGGAAATTGAGTCACATGAACAAGTACATAACAGAACAAACTAAATGTTTAAGACATTTACCTTAAGAAGAATAGGAGGTTCTATCTTGCTAAACATCTGGAAAAGCCTTGAAAGAAGGCTTTGGCTGGCCATAAGAGATTTTACCACGGTGTCTGCCTGTGCAAACTCCAAAAGAAGATCTGCTACTTTCTCAAGATATTCACGTGCCACATCTGCGCTCATGGAAGAGAACATCTGAGCTAATGGGCCTGATGATGTTGTACTCCCTGGTCTTAAATTGAGCACTCCTGATCCAGATAACACACCAGATGCTGTTTGCGATGCAGCTCCAGAAGTTGATGCCCCTTCATTAGAGGCACTTGCCGAAGGTGCATACTTCATACTATGAACTCTATTTGAAGCTTTTATACTAGAGTCCAGATGGCCATTCTCCCTTCCATGTCTAGAGACCTCTGCATTAAATTCAAAAACCAATCTATTAGCACATAAATAAATACATGCTACACATCTTTTGCAAATAAGGAGTAGATGATTCTTTCTGTACTCCAAATTGTTTCTACAGTTCACAAATGAATGCTAGTGTTACAATAAACACGACATTACTTATCATTTACACAAAAGAAACTTAGTAAATATGCACAAGAGCTGCACATCTTCATATGAACGAGAGGAAGCGCTGGTCCGAAAACAGAACCCCTCCAACAGGAAGTGTGCAAACTCATACACACACTCCTTACCACTAAAAAGAGCATATGCTACACTAGAATATTGGAAAACCAACTTGAGCGACATACTAGCCCGACCACAAGGTCATAAAGACTTACATTTGACAGAGAAGGCAAATAATTGAAGCAAGGCACACAGGTACTTTGGAGATGTGAACAGTCAGCTCTGATCCTGAAATTAACTACTGTAGGTCTATAGTCCAGGAGGGTTCTTTGATGTCTCTTTGGTTTCTCCTTTTTACTTGGTCTGTAACAGGATTACTAAGCATAGGTGCTTTCAAGTTAACTTGTGTATCACATTATGCAAAAATGTGCTGGATAGTCATACCGTAACTCTCTTTAGTTTTATCCAAATACTGGAAACCAGGAACTCCTTCCTTTTTATAGGGGAGTTACCTTAATTTGGGGAAAAAGGACTTAGTGGAACGAGAAGCAAACCAAATAGAGAAATATATAACATAAAGAAATCTCAATGATAAACATTAGACCTATAACCAAATGATGGCATATAAAGTTATAAAGAGTAAAGAAAGGTTAGAATAGAAATATTCTATCTTTAGGTTTCTTTGTCCATGTGTAACAAAAACTGAAAAAGTTAGCATTTGATAAAGAGTATATAAACTCAAGAGAGAAAAGTGGAACATAAAGCAAACTACTTAGGTGAAAAGCATAATGCACACTGGGAGGATGCACCAATATGCTAAAGACTAACATACCAGCAAAATCCATCATTAAGTCAAGTTCACCATTTGTTTTCCTCTCTGTCGATGTATGTAATAGTGGCAAAATGGTTTCATGCCTTTCCAATCCAGATATATGGCGAACGTAATCAAGTTGTCCAGATACATGTCGAGAAGGTGGTTCTTTCTCCAGTAAACTCAGTAGAGGTCGGACCTGGTCATTTTGACCGCTATTATGACCATTTGAAACTAGTTCTACATGCTTTGGTGATCTGTCTGTAGATGTCCTTCCGGCAGAAACACTAAGCCTCGGTGGCCGAATAACCAAGTCGTTCTCATTCCTCTCCAAGTTACTGCCGGTTTTATCGCTGAACCTAGGAGATGATGAGGCGTCCATTAATATATGGTGCTTATCTGCATCTGCTTGTAGAGATTGCAGAGAACCAGATGAATGATGATGGTCCAGTCGTGCCTTGCAACTTTCAAGAACTGAAGGGTCTAATTGGCCAGATCTTCGTCGGGGGGTTGAGCCATTCTGTGTTACTGAAGCACCTGACCCTGAGACTGAGGCAAATCTTGTTGCTTCGTTCAGGCTGTGTAGTGTATTCACCAGCCTAGGAAGCATCCCATTTTTTGCCGCTATACGACAGAAGTCATTTCTTGGAGTTGAATGCTGGAGCTTGAAGACCTGCCAAATGCCGTCAATTGCAAGATGAACCATGTCCCTGCTAATTTAAAATATTTTCCAGTATATTAGTTAGATCCAACCATTTAAAACAAATTAATACAGGAGAAAAATATGGAGGAATAATTAAACCAGCAGACTTGCCTGTATTTTGCATAGTCAGGCTCCATAAAGCTTACCAAAACAGGGATACCTTGGCACGCAACGAACATTTGCAATGTCAAGGTGCTGGAGATGGAAACTGGAAATTAGTACACCAAAGCATTTGTCCCTTCCACTCTTATCAAAAAATGTCAGCAACTATCAACTATGTTGGAGAAAGAAAAATACCTGGCTTGACAAAGCTGCTGAAGAAACAAGGATGCTTGCACCCGAACATCCTTTGGGCGATTTGGCTCTGCAAAATTCATCACCACTGGAATCTGCAGATAACTTTTAAATATCAATTATCTATCCCACAAAGTCAACAGAGCATGAAGGTCATGAATTGCTCTGGAATATTAGTCTTACAAGGCCAACAAGGCAAGCATTTTCCAGGAAGCCTGTACTATCTTTTACAATGTTGTTGATAAGCTGTAGAACTGAGCATAAAATCTGCAAAAATAATAATAGAAAAAATAAAAAAAAACAAACAACTATTCGGTGTAAAGAGTCAGGAAAAAAATGTTTGTAAAAACCACAGTGAAACATCATACACGATTTTTGGGAATTTCAAGGAGTTCCATCAGCGGGAGGAAACCATTCTGTGTCATATAAATCTGTTTTTGCTCAGGCCGGTGACTGAAGATTGATAGAAGCTTTTGGCACGCTAACAGTATTACATCTTCACTTTCTCCTGGTTTCAGTTGTGCTACTATTTTGCTGTATTCCACAGACTACAAAAATAGAGAACAAAAGGTATTTGAAGGTCAAACTCTAGCAATCAGAACTGTACGAAAGCAATGTATGGTTAGCAGGACATATTCTAAATGTCAAACAAAAATGCATTGTACTGAGTAGGAATAATTAATTGTTTTGGGGTGATCTCTTTTAGGACAGTAAACAGTTAAGTTTATCAGAAAATAAGCCATCCAATATACTGTTCATGTAAAATGCAAGTATCGTATATTTCAAATAGAAACTTATCATGTAATCAACCAACAGGGGCATTCTTTTGCACAAAAATTGCAAGAATCATATTACCAGAATTGAACAACTGACAGCCAATATATAGAAGATGTATATTTATAGAATTGTAAAGGTTCGCCAAGAACATTGCCAAAGCATCGTTCTTAGGTTTTGAGGCGAGGCATCGCAAACCAACCCCCCTCGTGTTGCCAAGGCATTTAAGGTGCTAAGGTGACACGACGCCATAAACATATTAGCATTTCAAGAGAAAAGGAAAATAAGACAAGAAAATAGGAGAGACTGCCTTCCTAGACTATCCAGCTCGTCACCCTTTCTAGGTACTCCAGCCCATCCTCCTCTCAAAGAGATAGTCCATGGCTTGTTATACACCTAACACATTGCACCTATCACGATTAAGTGCCAGCAGCAGCTACATAAGGGCACACTACCAGTGGTGTTCTGAACAGAGCGAGGGGAGCAGCAACAAGCATCACTGACCCAAAAGCAAGCTCTTTACATGGTTCCAGCAGCCTGCATGCTGCCCCCACCCCCTCCCATATCGACAAGCACTGGAACCAGTGGTTGCCTTCCCGCTGGTTCCTTCCTTCCCTCTCATTGCTTTTGGCAAGGCGTCAGTGACGCCTTGAGCCCTGAAGGCACCTTACAGCCTAGTGGACATCATTACATATGCCAAAGTATTGACATCAATTTTGCACAAACACAGACCGAAGTTGTAGAATGCATCATGGTAATAGAAGTTAGACATGGCACACCTGCAGAGGGAAAAGACTCTCTCCAGGAATATGTTCACCAAAACCCTATAAAAATTGGCCAATACCATCGAAATCAGAGCTAGAATAAACAGAAATTCATCTATTTTAAATATCAAAGGTACATAGATAGAGCAACAGTAGTGTTGTGCAGTACCGACGCATCAATATTTTCTAGTTGCATGGCAAATTCAATTAGTTTTCCACCATTCATGGACTCGCTATCATTTTCTTTTTGCTTCTCCACCCTGGCATTGAGCCCCTTCGCAAATTCATTGTGTACACCATTATATTGAAGTTCTTGGACAGTAGTTGATGTCGAAGGTTCAGCCCCATTATCTCCCCGTTTATCGATTGGTGGAAATAAATCTTCCAAAGAGGCATCTTCAGGTTTGTCACTAAATCTACTAAGCTGTTTCGGCCCCTCAACAACTGAAGGTTCAACCACCTGTCAAGACAGAATATACTTAAGGGCAATTTAAAGAACTTCCAATAAAAATAAAATAAATTCAAGACCTTCATAATGAGTAACCATTGCGAACTATTCACCTAGTGAAAGTATTATAGACCAATTGACAAGTAACCAACAAGATTGATTCACGAAGATGTGTGTCATGATGGTTTCATAGTTGCATGTAAACAGCTACATTGGAAAATTATTTACCTAAGTGGCAGCCTAGTGGCTGCATCATTCGATCAAAGGGTGTCAATTGTAACCTAACTCAAATTGAATGGACCGTGCATAATCCCATTCTGTTCCTTCACACAAATAAGGCAGTTCAAATATACTCGTACATTTTATTTCAGCTTTTCCAACTTCCACCCATACAACAAGTGGTTGTTTAAGAAAGCATATGTAGAGTGCATATAAAAAAGTAAAATACAAGCATGTGCATCATAGTGACTCCTTACAGTTCTTGATTAAGGAATTAACAGAAGATTTCTTCGAGTCAAAATGCTATGCACAAAGATCTCACCTTTTGGAAGTCAATATTCTGTCTTCCAGCCTGAAAGGAGAACACATCACCATCCTCAACACTTGAACTCTCTTTATTCTCCAGCTCTACCTTACTTGGCGGACCACCTTGCAATAGTTCATGTGCCATCACTTTGCCATTCAAATCAGCACCTCCAGATGAAGATTCCACCGGTAACTTCTCATGTAAAACTAGTGTCGGATCTTTATTAAGGACCACATTATCTTTCATAAGTGCCACATTGTTTGAACTACTGCCCTCAGTAAGTTTTAAATTTCCATCATGAAGTCCTTCAGATTTATTTTGCGCATCAGAGTCCATAATTGGTTCTTTTTTCCCATTCTCCTAGAGCAGCATAAATAAAAATAAATTTTAATTGGCAAGCCTCAGAGGCTAAGAATATAGTGGGTGCACTGCAGAAATTTGGGAGGATCAATCCCTGAGCTAAATATGATGCAATAAAAAACCTGATAGTGTGTTACCTGGTCAACATTAGAAGCAATAGTTGTTTGAGTATCTCCTGGTGTGTCGCAAAAACCAGAGCTATTATCACCTCTTGAGCCTTCATCATCCCCGTCGATGTTCCTGATTGTACCGACAGGAGGAGAATTTAAGTCTTCTCAATGGAAAGAAGATTCAAATAATCAATGAACATTCAATCTAGTGATATATTATGAAGCAAAAGCAAAAGTCAATGATGTCTGTACTTTTCTAGACTGTATATCTGTTCATCAAAGTATTCACTATCACAGGAAACTCTCATTATACCTCAATGGAGTAGGTTGCCGAAGGGAAGCAGGCAAAGCTCGTCTTGAGTTTTGCAACCATGGATGCATCAATAATGCCTTTGCATCAGGCCTTTGCATCGCATCCTAAAGTTATTTTTAAAAAAAAAGGTCAGACCATGTAACTAAAGAAATACAAATTGAAGTCCTCAAATAACATTACGATAGACAACCTTTTGGAAACATTGACGGAGAAAATCGGTAATCTCAGGTGACAGTCCTTCTGGTATTGGTGGATGCACATCCTACAAAATAAATAGTATACTCACATAGCAGAATAAAGAGTAACTTGCAAAGATGAACATAGATCGAAACAGCTGTATGCAACCAACCTGAACAATACGGAACAGTGCAGGCATAGGTTGGAGATCATAATATGGCGGGGCACATGTCAGCAACTCAATTACGGTGCAACCCACACTCCAGATATCAGAAGCAGCACAAACACCGGACATTTCGATGACCTAATGTAGTCATGTGTTGATAAGATGATGAATGAAACTCAAATCCCAGATTGTATTAAAAACCTAATGTAGTCATGTGTTGATAAGACGATGAATGAAATTCAAATCCTATGACTATTAAATGCAATTATATAGTTTTTATTGGTGAAATATGAAAGGCCATAGTAGCCATCATAGCAATTAATATCATCCCATATATCTATCGGAGTAAGAAACACAGTCAGTGATATGAATTTGCAAATTAACTCAGTCCAATTGTCCTAGTTGAATATGTAAGTAAAACTCATGAGCCTAGACTAGACATGTTTAGTCAACCTTGGGCTACACGTCCTTTAGAAATCTATTACTTTTGTGGTGCCAATGGCGTGTATTTGCAAAACCATGATCACCAAATATTGAAAATACATATAGAAATTCCAGAACAATGTAACAAATTGGTGTAAATAAGTTCTACTGGCCTCATGATCATCTTCCCAAGTTCTAATCAATTTGTCCCCCACATAGGCAGACATTGCTATATTTTCTATGAATTGGGTGTCAACTTGATGAACTAATGTTAAATTAATGGTTGCCTTAGTCTTTGTTGATTCTACAGATTTTACATCCACAGAACAATGGAACCAGCAACCTTCAACTCATTTAATAGTAAGACACAAAATTAAGATAATAAACTACTCCAGTATGCTAAGTGGCATAGAGGACAATAATTCAGTAGAAACATTGTATTCAACAAATGGTTAATCAATAGCCAACCTCAGGCGCCATCCAGTATGGAGTGCCGACCACAGAATGAGTGTTGATGTCAGCTTCAGTCAATTTAGTGGCAACTCCAAAATCAGCAAGTTTGACAAGGCCCTAAACAAGCAGGGAACACAAATGAAGATATATAGAGAAAATGTGTTACTGCTATGTTTCTATTGCAAGTTTAGAATTAAGGGCGGATACACACTTCGTATTAACAATTAATGCTCCCAAAATCTCTGCTAGCCCACTATTTGTCCATGATTTTATCTCTAGGATGCCCCTTTATTTCTTTCTTTTTTGCTGCATCAGTCATGTCACTACATGTTTTCATGGTTTTATGCTTCCAATTACGGTATTAGAAGGTTGCTTCCAAGTTCCAAGATAAGTGTCCTTGCACCTTTTTTTTAACAACACTCAGATCTAGGTGTTCCAATATTTTTTTTTCCCAATTCAATTATTGAAACATTGAAAGGGGGGGGGGCAAATAATATACAGCCATTAACCTCTTTGGTAGTCAGTATATTTGCACCCTTGATATCTCTATGAATGACACCTTGTTCATGCAGATAAACAAGACCTTCCAACACCTGGTCACATAAAACTAAAATCAGATTTAAATAAGGAGAAAAGGGAAAAGTATTAGTATTGCAGTAACCACCACAAGCACCTGGGCAATGTATACAGCCACCAAAGATTCAGGAAAAGGTCCAAATTTGTTTGGCTTGATAATATTGGCAAGTGAGCCATTCTCTACATACCTGCAGTTATACCTATGGTATTAGAACTTCCATGTCGAAATTCACTAGACCTCTACCGCATATCAACTATGAAGACATTTCAATGCTTACTCTAAAATAATATGGAGGTGGCTCTTTGTCTTCAGTGATCCCAGATACTTGACAATATTTTTGTGATTAAGATTCTGCACACAAAAAAAAACAAAAGATTTGGAGTCCCTCATAAGTGCATAAAACAATCAAGGTCCTGCTTTCAATTTCAGAAACAATAGAAGCTACTAAAACCAACTGCAAGATTAAATAGTTTTAGCTTTCCCACCACACTAGTTACTATTTCCAGATTCTATTACCTCTTACATTATACATGTTTAGGGAGATACTAGGTATGATGTACTAAATGATCAACAAATGGAATATAAGCACCTCAAAGTGTATAACAGTATATATATTATACCAAAGCAAGAATTTAATGTGATCTTTATGAATTTTCATAAGCTACAGCAACTCCTACCTAACACCAGTAAAGCATGCAAAAGATCTAAAAATTCTGATTAAAAGGAATATAACAGAAATCGATTTGCGGAAGTTAACAGGAAAAATAATAGAGATGTGATTATAGCTGTATAACATAAAAACAACAAAACTTACTTTCAAAAGGTCGATCTCTTGCTGCATACACCATACCAGCAAACCATGAAGAGCATTGTGCAGAATTGTTAAACATGCACAAAGACAATTAATTAGAACCCTAGGCATCAGGAATACAATAGCAATTGCAGAAAAGAGTAATATTCACCAAAAAGAGGGGGAAATGTTTTAACAAGAACTATATAAGAAAGTAATAGGGATGGTTATACAAGAAGAATGCAAAAAATGTATTACTTCCTTCCCGGTGTTCTAAAATGCATCATATGGTCCTTGATGACGTATGTGGCCAAGTAAGTCCAACAGTATGTCCGTATGTTAAATAAACAAACAACTAAAGTTGATATTTCACAAGCTCAGGACAGATGCATCAGATATGCTCCAGAGGGCAACATTTAAACAAGCGATACACATAGATTTCAAGATCAACTTCAAGTGTTAGGTGATACATGAAACCAATATCTGATGAAAGAGAACTAACATAGCAAACAATTCACAAAATTAACACCAACACATCAAGCATGATACCTATACAACTATAGATTAGATTTAGATGAACCACGCGTCAGCCTACACATTGCTTTTATTTGCTGCCAATCCACTTATATGTAGTTATGAGCCAAAAGACAAATCCATCAATTGCATGAAGGTTCTAGAGGTTCAAAATGTCATTGTTTGCTTGCAAAGGCAAATAAGGCTGCAGTCACTATTAGTCATGGTGTAGAAAATGCAGAAAAACTTTTTCTCGTGAACAATGTGACAAAACAAAACTTGTCTATAGGTAGTAAATTTGGAAATAATACATTGCTGTAGATAATCAAGCCAATTGTATCAAGAAAATGCACCTAAAGTTGCGATCCTTTATGTCATGAGTCATGTTTTTATGAGATCCCAATAGAATATCATACTACAAATGTTTTTGTGGAACTGGGTGCGTTTGGTAGGGATCCAGATTCTCGTAGAAACGTTTCGGATCAAGATTCTCTCCAGAAACATTTCAGGTGAAGAATCAGAATCACTTTACAAAACTGTTTGGATGGTAGCCTAAAAGAGTTCTTTTTATAAAAAAATCATATAAATGAACTATGCTTCAAAAAAATTCTAAACTTTTTGTGGGTGAAGAACAACTTCGATACAACCCATTTTAATTTGTTGCACTAGAAAAGGATTATTATTAACAAAACTATAATTATTAGTACACAGTAGCGAAAGTAGAATCCATGCAAAACCAGCCTTCCGGTGTTTCGGGTTCCAAAGAAGCAAACATAAAACGTATCTGCGTTTGGCACGGATTCTACCGTTTCTTGCTAGAATCGGAACCGAATCGGTCTTCCAAACGGACCCATGTGTATCATATCTTCCACACATAAAACAATTAACAGGTCAAAAGTTCCATATGATCGCAATCAGCAAACGTATAACCAACTCGCTACATGACCAATTAACATGCCAAAACACAAGTAACGCACGTCCTTGACTTCTGCTATAATTCCCAAGTTTGAACCTACCAAACAGGGAGCTTGCTTACGACTCAAATGAGTAAGCTAGCAGAACCTAGCCCTGGGATGTAATCTCACAGCAAAAAATACGCTACAAAAGGGCAAGCTGCATAGCTGAAACTACATGTAATAGCTGCACTGCAGTCGTTGTGTGTTAGCTCCACAGCTCCCTCGAAACCACATTTCACGCAATTTGTCAGTTCCTGTGCATGATAAAGTTAAAAAGAAAAAATCACCATTATTATGTTGAGATCCTCCTGCGGAATGTTCTCCAGCGAGACCTGTTTGATGGCCACAAAATCACCATTCTCCAGGTCAAGCCCCTTGTATACGCGGCCGTACGCCCCCTTCCCTATCTCATCTCCAAGCATCTGCACACACGCGGGCCCAGGCACAGTGAGTGAGAGTAAGATAACCCCAAAATTCGCAGCAACAGAACACGAATTCCCCCCGGATCTGAGTCGGGAGGCGCGAGAATCCTTACGTATTTGTTGTCGAGCGTCTTGGATTTGTGGAACTGCGCATTGTGCTGCCTCGACCCCATATCGTCGCCTCCTCCTTCACAGGGCCCCGGGCGCCGCCTGGCGCGGCGGGGGCGGGCGGATCAGCAGTCACCGGCGGCGGTGCAGAGTCTCTCGCGAGCTCGTGGCGAGGGCCATTCAGCCTTGCTCTAGGGTTTGGGTGGGGAAGGGAATTGGCGACGGGGGCGAGCAGGAAGACGAAGGCCGGAGGAGAGAAACGGAAGAGAGAGACGGACACACTGGAGAGGGGGGCTTTTCCGTAATTCTTACTAATTTTCGTCCTCGTTTCGATATTTTTCTGGGCGTGGGAAACTAACGGAATGGATCCGCTTTTATACCGGGGGGTGGGCCTTTGAAGTCGGCGGAGGCCAACGAGGACGCTGCAGGGATAAGCGGGCTGAAGGACTGTCAATTAGCTGTCATCGACTAGCATATGAGATCTGGTGCTGCCTCATCCGCCCAGTGTCCGTTTCAGTCTCTTTTTCGAGCCATTGAACGAATATGTGACATGGTTTCGTCACACACTGGTGTCATGTTGTATATCTTCAATCGCTTTTGCTGTTTTGCATAGCGACGGAAGAACACCGGCACGGCACACCATTTCTCACACTTTGCCTGCTTGGGGGGTCTCCTTACCAACCTCGTTGTATTTTTTTGGCAAATAAGCTAATCTGTACTTCAGTCTCTCAAGTTCTTTCGACCCTTGATCTCGATTTCTCAGGTATCTTGGTATTTTACAATATTTGTATTTTGTATTCTACAATAGTACCACGGCTCCACTCCAGCTGAATAGATGATGGGATACCAGCACTTTTATACAGGCAATACTTGTATAGAATTGGGTCGAAAGTGATTAGAGAAATGAAAATCTTTATGAATGATGGCGTAATGTCTGAGAAGTGGAATGATTCTAATGTCAAAGGGGCACAAAAAAATAAAATATTTACGCCGTATTGGTCTATGCAACGTGATGTACAAAATTGCTTGCAAGGTATCATTTAATACACCGCAAAATATATGAACAAGGCTTACGATGAATTCTAGAGAAAATAATGCCAAATATGGGCTTTTCATGAGAGATGCTTGGAAAAACATGAAGATGAGGTGTATTCCTATAGTTTCCTACCATATAAAAGTTAGTGGTGAGCTCACAGAACAAATATCACACAACTAACTCATATCAATGCTGATTTACGACTTAATAAATAGCCGAAAGCAACAACTACACGAGAGAGAAAAGAGTGGATCCAATTAAGAAAATGCAATGCATGTTCTGTCAGAGCTAATCATGCGCTAGCGTAGTGCCAGCTATCGAAGTGAATGAATTTGAAAGAACGAAGAAATTTGGAAATGGACTACACCAAGGAGATCTGTCTTACCTACCATATAAAAGCTAGTGTTGAGCTAATCTAACAAATTATCCTAGCTAACCCGGATCAATGTTGATTGGCAACTGGATAAATAGCCGGAAGCAACAACTGCATGAGAGAGAAAAGAGCAGATCAAACTAAGGAAATGCAGTACCTGATCTATCCGAGCTAATCATGCAAAGCTAGCGTCGTCGAAGTGAATGAATTCAAAAGAATGAAGAAATGAGGAAATGGACTACACTAAGGAGGATCATGTCTTACACATTTGTTCTTTAATGTGTTGAAGGTTTCTCCTTGGTACTTAGTACAACTCAAATAGTTTGAAGGATGTGAAAGCGTACCAAAATGCACTAAGCTCGAATCATCTATTTACACATATGACACTCTTTGCTTCTCATGGAAGTTGATGGATGGGGTCCAACTTATTTGTGCAATTTTTTTAAGGAGACTATGGAGCTTGCTCCTCGGTGAAATATATTAAAACAAAACAAGGCCAAAGTACATGAAAGTTAGCTAGTTGCTAACAAAGCAGAGAGAAAGAGAACTAACCTAAGACTCTTACCTAGAAGGGATTACACAAGACTCTTACCTAGAAGGGATTACACAAAGGAACATCAGAAGGCAAGCAAACAAATTACAAAGTATTGATCCAATTCATTACTAAGACACGTTTGGCGCTAGGTAGTCTGAAGAGATGAAGGTTAACTTCATTCCTGAAGAGTTGCTTCCAATTTCCAGCGATGGAGCTTTGTGATTAAAGATGAAATTGTTCCTCTCTTTCCAAATACACCAGGCACTTATCATACGTCTTCATATGATGGTTGTTCAGGGCAAATCATAAATAAGGAAAAGTCGTCCACAATGTTTAGTAAGAATACAAAAGAAAATGCAAAGAACCAAATCATGGCATATGTTGGATATTATGAATGAGGAAGAAGTGAAAAATACATAGGTCTCCTATTGTGTATTGGGCAATCTAACTCCAATACCTTTTTGTACCTGAAGGATATGATGTAGAAGAGAATCCAAGGTCGCAAGGATAATTTTTTATCACGAACTGGGGAAAGATACTTTAATCAAGGCAATCGCTCAAGCTATACCTACTTATGTGATGTCTTGTTTTGATCTGACATGATCACTTTTTTGAGGAGAGCGATACATTGATTTGCCAAATTTGGTGTGCTCAACAAGGTGATGAGCATAAAATGCTTTGGTTATCATGGTAGACTTTATGTGGTCAAAAAATAAAGAAAGACTAGGGTATAGAGATTTGCACCTTTTTTTAATCTAGCCATGCTAGCAAGACAATTCTAGCATGCCATGCTATTCCCATATGCGTTGTTTGCACAAGTGTTGACAACAAAATACTTTCTAGAACGACTAGTTTTGATGATTGGACTATATATACTCCAGTCTTTCATGCATTTAGAGCCTCTTGGAAGCCATGAACAACTAGCTACATACATTTGGGTCTAAGAGAAAGTCTTAATTGAATATTAAGAACTTCATTAGTGTTCGGGGAGTAGCAAGTTGCATCCACTCTTCTGATCAGACTTTGTTGGGTCAAGTGAGAGTTTGTGCTTGTTACTCTTGTTGATAAGCACCACCTAGAAGGTCTAGTGTTGTTGTCGTTCTTGGTGATCTCTCAGTGGTGATTGTGAGAGGCCTAAGAAGGTGTGCACGGTCATGGTGATCCACAGCAACCATTTCGGAGTGGAGAAGGGTAAACTCATAGAGAACACTTGGTCCATGTATGGATCAAGGGGGATTAGACCTTTGTGTGGGGTGCTCCAACAAGGACTAGTAGGGATTCATGACTCTTTGATACCTTAGAATAGCATCACCATGTTCCTTACCCTCTTTACTTTCCACATTTACTTTTACGCAATTTGCATTCCTATAATTGTCATGTTAGTGTGTAAGGTTGGAATCTAGGATACAAAACTTCTTGTGGTAGGTATATAACACTTGTTGTCAAATGGCTGAATTTGAATAAGCGATAGGTCTATTTTTCACAAAAAAGATTAGCCGAGTTTTCTAAACTCATTGATCCAAGCAGTGGAGGGTGAATGTTCAATTAGTACATGACACCTTATGTGAGGAAGGTGCACAAAAAAAATCTTGCTTGTTCCAGTGAACATAGAATATGAGGACGTGGTGTCTTAGCATTACGACATAAAGGAACTCATTTAGTTAGGTCAGCTTATCGCGTTTTAGAGGGTAAAAGGGAGTGTCAGGCTAGACGTGTGCCAATCCATCTCTGAATCAAGATAGTTTTGGCTAGGGAAAAATTTAGAAGTTATCATACCTACAAAGATAAAGCAATTATTATGGTGCCTTGTTCACAATACCCTAGCCGTACACATGAATATAAAACATCAAGATTTAGAATTTGATACAAGTTGCCCAATATGCAAAAAACTTGATCAGGACGGAGGTCAATGCCTTTTGAAGTGCAAGTTTGTGAGGAAATGTTGGCATGCTGAGTCTTGAACATGTTCGCCTTAATTTATTATTGGACTTTGCTACATTATTCCAAAATAATTGTGGACCGTGATCTAGATAGCATGCGATCATTGTTATGTAATTATTGTTACGTGATGATTTCCCTTTGGTCTACAAAACATGTGGTGCAACATGGTTATCCCTTGATGAAAAAGCATGCCCCAAATCGGTGATTTCACTTCGGAAGTGGTGAGATGTCGTCAGGAACAAGGTTAATGCAAGAGAGCAAAAGTTGCCTTACAATGCAATCATGCATGGTGTCAATTCTTTGATGGCGAGATTAAGACTAGGACAACACAAACAAAGATAAAGGTCTATTAAAGACTCCAGATATAAACCTCCTAGGTGTTCCAAGGATCAATGTGGATGGTGTGTTTGTTTCAGTAGAGAAGAAAGCATGAGTGGGATTCAATATCAGAGATTGGGTCGGAAAGAAAACTTTGATTTTTGCTATTGTACATATATACCTAGTTTGCTAAGAGAAAATTTTGTACTCGCAGAGCTGCTCTATACTCATTACGCACAAGCTGGCCCGTTTAGGCCTTAGTTGGAACCTAGATCAATGTATTGTAAATGTTCAGGTGGCTTAGGATTTAGTGGGGTTAGTAGTTAATTAAAAGGCTAACTGGCCATTACATTTAAAAAACGAACCATATCAATCAAACAATTATAAAAATACTTATGTCTTCAGATATTTTCACAAGGGGGCTCACATAAGAAACATGTGAAAAATATAATTTCTGCGTGTGGATCCTTACATGAACCGCCTATGGAAATTGTTTCTGACAAGGTTTGAAAGTAATGATTATCCTAACAACTCTATACTAGGATGGTAACAAAGGATCACGTGAGGAGAAGGGTTCTGGGTTTGATTTGTAGGAAATGCATAAGCTTCTGTTTCGTGCAAAAACACCGGACTTATGGCTTGTGACTGTGGGCTAAGTGGCTAACTAATGCAGTCGGCCGAGTGCAGAAATTGTATATTGTTTTCCATTACAAAGTTTGGATTATATATGCCTATGGACTACAAGCAATTCTACGAGACGTGTCTATTTATTTGAATTGTGTGAGCGCTTGGTGCTTTTTAAAAACAATGTACTTTTATTTTAGTAATATAATTCATATTATTTTTTAGAAAAGGAAATACATTGATATCCTAGCTTTTGTATTGATCAATGCATATGGTTGTTCGTTATTACAGGCAGGGGAGCAACGGTCTAAGAAATCTCAAAAAAAGAAGTTTTGAGCCATGGAGAAAACAAAAAAGTGTTTCCAAAAACCACAATTAAAAAGCAAGTCTATTATTAAAACTCCAGTTGTGTCTTTCAAACACCTCCATCGTGGTTGTCTTAATAGTTTTGCATTCCATCTTTATCAAATGGCGATCCTCAATGTTGTCTTTAGGACAAGTACAATGTCACCCGTAGATTCTGCAAAAAAAAAAAGCCACCATATACGTACATTTGGACAGGTGCTTGGCACAAGCGTTGCTGCTCACACAAGCAGCCGGCGCTAGGAGATTTTGTAGTTTGTAAAGTAGTGGTTTTAAGGATTGATATGTAGATCAGCACGTAAGATTAGCTTTTCTCCGTTGTAGGTTAAGACTGTTATGTAATTGTTTGATTATTCCTTCCCTTAAGAGTTAAGACTTAAGAGCCCTTTCAAATGTTCATATGGGTTGTGCCAGCGCAGAACTAAACTAATAGTGAAAGATACATTCTAAGTCATTGTAAAAGTAAGCAATGTATATAACTGTAGTAGTACAAATACACCTATTTTAGTTAGCTTAAATTTCTACGAGCAAACCAC
>Ga0182004_10000313_pt1 | contig 27265 bp, 26 predicted proteins | sample Sormic07211540_1_FD_120479 | JGI IMG/M metagenome (GOLD analysis project Ga0182004, IMG submission 120479) | Endophyte microbial communities from Sorghum bicolor roots, Mead, Nebraska, USA - 072115-40_1 MetaG | ecosystem: Host-associated > Plants > Roots > Unclassified | place: USA: Nebraska...
GCTGGAAATCACGAGACGAATCTTTTGATCCTAGTTAGTCCATGATTGGATAATATTTGTCACAAACAAACGAAAGTGCTACAGTACCGAAAACTTTTCACTTTTCGGAACTAAACAAGACCTAAGATTTCTGGTTACATTGAATCTTACAATATATGTACAGAGCATAAATATAGATAAAAACAAAACCTAATTACATAATTTATCTGTAAATCGCGAGATGAATCTTTTGAACCTATTTACTTCATAATTAAATAATATTTGTCAAATAAAAACGAAAATGTTATGGTACCCCAATCCAAAAAATTGTGGAAACTAAACAAAGCCTTAATAATAAATATGAGACCGAAACCAACCAAACAGTCACCGTATTAATGTTTTTTTTAATTGATAGATCTGTAATCTATAATATTAGTATTAGTATAGGGAACGAACTATTTCCTACAAATTTACAACTTCCGTTATTGAGATGACGAAGAAAAGTAGTCTTAATTATATTCTTGTGGTTGAGGAAAAGAGACCTTAGCTTTGCCGTGTTTGACAGGTTCTAAGAGGTACTACCGAGGGCTGACAGATATCAAATGACGATTATGGCATGCACACTAGTGTCAACTTGTAGGTGGTGTAATTTTTCGAGACAACTTAGCAGACAATATGTAAAATGAGTTGTATTTTAAGTTGTCTTGTATATAGCAAACTTAAATTCATTAGCTTGTGCATAGAACAAAGTTCATTACTGAGTTCCTATTTAGGCCTTGTTTAGTTCCCAAAAATTATCTAAAAATTTTCAAGATTCCCCGTCACATCGAATCTTGCGGCATATGCATGGAACATTAAATGTAGATGAAAACAAAAACTAATTGAACAGTTTGACTGTAAATCACGAGATGAATCTTTTAAGCTTAGTTAGTCTATGATTGGACAATATTTACCAAATAAAAACGAAAGTGTTACCGTACCCGAAAACAAAAAAATGAAACTGAACAAGGCCTATATGACAACAACTCGTACGACAATGATATATGACCATAGGTTTCTTGGTAGCCTCAAAATTTCTCCTATGAGATAGTTGTTTTGCGAGGCAACTAATTTTGATAGTTGTTTTGCAAGGCAAATAATTTTCTCTCCACTCCCCCCCCTAACCCACATCACACGCACACAGCCCCCTCTCCTCTAAATCATATTCTTCCACACTTTCATTTTGCCATTTCATTTCTTTCCACCTTTCGTTGGTCTATGGTGAACTTTTCTTCATTGTTGTTCTTGGCGATCGACATGAGTGTCCACCTCCTGCACCAATCAGCACGCATGTCACCACTGCCTCCTTATCTCTCTCATTCCCTTGGGAAAAGGGCCATCGCATCGACCCTCGTGCGAGGACACTCCCCGGCACCCCTCCGCAACCTCCTCAACCCTTAGAGCAAGCGCAATGTATCTTGCCGAAGTCAGCAGTAAGGTAGGGCCAAAGAGCAGGTGACATTCGGCATTAGACCCCCTTCACAATGTCTATCCGATATATAGTAGGGCCCAAATAAAAAATAATATTGACCACCACTTCTTTCACAGCGCTACATGGGTTGCCAGAACTCTGATCCGCACGAGTTCAAAGAGAATACAATTTTTTTATGCCTTATTACCCAGTAGTAGTGCTACTACCGGATGATGCTATTACCGGTTTTTACTTTCTCTTCACAATGTATCTTACTGGTATTAAGGTCTTATTACCTCTTCTTATCCCTCCATTGCGGAAGCCCTTAGGGCGACCTCAGCAACGCCAAAGAAATCGCCAGCGATTTAAGCTGCAGAAACAATAAAAAATAACATGAGAGAGCACACACCCTTGCATGTTTCGAGATACAATTTATTGGACATCGTGGGAGACTAGCGAGTATGGCAGTCCCTCTTCTGACCAATAGGAAAATCCTCGTTGCGGACGCCCTTATGCTTCCTCATTCGCATATGTTTATTTTGAATAAAATAATAAAATATAATCTGAAAAAGATCAAAACTAGAGAAACGGCACTGGGTCTCGGCCCGTCTATCATGTCCTTCTACGAGGAAGGCCCGGATCTGCGTTCACGTTTTGTCACTGGCCTCATATATAGGCCATTTCCCACAAACACGTGGGCTCATCACAAGCACGCGGCCGATCTTTACGGATAGGAAAGCACCGCCACGTAGCCCATCACAAACACGTGGGCTCAAAACCGGCATGGCCACCCGCCGGCCGCCCCGGCTGGCTGCGAGCCACCGGTGAGCGCGCGCGGGCACGCGTCCCGCCTGGGCCTGCCCATTGCCGGCCGCCGGCGCTCCCCTCCCTGTTCTTGCGTGCTCTGACTCTCTCTGAGAAAGATGCAGTAGAGGGAGAAAGGAATGGAAGCAAAAACACTGCCGCGAGCGACGCCGGCGGATGCACCCCCGCCTGCCGGAACAGGGCAGCCTGCGCAGGGGGGCCTCTATCTACACGTTTGCCTATGGTCACGCGTGGTTCATATCTTAATCTGCTCTGCTGCATAATTTCTGCCGCCCAGAGAATCTCCCAAAAGAATCTCTGAAGACTCCGTACAAGTGAAGGGTTGCAGGTTGCAGCTCTGAGAAAGCGATTCTGATGCGCCTACCCTTCAAAGTGGTAAGCTTGGCATCAATTTCTTTGCAATATATGAACATTTCATTTCTCCAGGTTTCTTTATGGTTCGAGCAACAGTAGCATTTCTGTACACCATACTCAAGTGCAGGGGAATATATTCTGTGTCTGGTAGAGTATCTTTCGAGTTGCTAGCTTCAACAAGTCATGCAGTCTCTGCAGATTCCCTGTCATCTTTTAGTGAAAACGGTATGGGGAGCTACAATACAGTGAGATGTCACTCCATGAAGTTCCTTCAAAGGAGATATCATTGCCTCTGCATTTGGAGATGCCTGGTTCGTCAAAGATGCTTCATGATGCACCGTGTGTATCCATCCAACGGTTCTATTCGCAAATAAGGAAAAAAAATGTGATGAAGGTAGGCTTGTGACAGTGTGGCTATATATAACCGGTGGCCTTGCAGTTCCATGCATGACTACTCTCCTCTCCAGTGCAGCTTCTCAGCGAAGGTGAGACCATTTCCCCCTTCCTTTGAGCAGTAAGAAAGTATGAGAGCCTAGAACTGCTTTCATTTCTTCATCTGCATTTGCATGGTACATTGAAATTTTTGGTTCATTTTATGGCTACTCTGCATTGACAGTAGGCAGTAGCACAGCCTACCTTTTCTTTTGTTTTTTTGGTGAGGGAATTTCTTTGTAGGTTGTACTGCATATTATACTTAGTATACTATATTACAGCATGTTACGGTAATGCAACTTTTATATGTTTTCTTGAAATTGAATGAAGAATAAGCAAGAATGCTCCGCTGTAGAATTGTAGGTTCAGTAAACTGAAGTAGCACTCTCTCTCACTAGCTCACATAATGATTTCAAAAAAGAAACGAGTAAATTAACAAGAAACTCATCTTTAAGGAGCCAAACTACCTATTTTATGAGATTGTTTTGCTTGTTGTACACTACAAACAGAGTTACTTTTTTTTTCTTATTGAAAGTTGCATCTGATTATCATTTAACAATTCAAAATTCAGTTGCCATGGCTAGGCGTGGTGCTTCCCGGATCCAGACACCTTGTGATGCTTGCAAAAGATACTTGGACCATTTGGATGAAAAGAATAAAAATGTTAGGTCCTTCCTCAGCCCCATGACTGCCAGTTCTAAACATAGCATGGTAAGCCTTCACAAGTTTGCTATCCTTGCTCGTGTTGCCGCATACATTGTATTTTTCCATTTTGAAGTGACATGATTACTGGGTTGGAATTAGTAAACGTATACTTGATTTTGTACTTTGGTATCCTTGATTCGAGATATCCAAAACTGCTAACTGAATATATTTAATTCGACTCGTCACTCGTCAAGTACTTTAGTGTTTCTTTGACATGTCCAAGCTTAAAACAAAAGCAGAATGAACATGCATATCATACTACCTGAGGAAAAGCTTCAGCTTGTCCCTTAGTAAGAGGTTTAGTTTGTTTCGTGTATTTGATCCTTCATGTGTATATCATTGAACACTGCTGAATAAACTAAATACCATCTACATCGATCACTTACACATAGTTGCCTACCAAAACTTGTTTAGCTTTACAAACCCTTCATGGTTGGCAAATCATGTCAGTCACAATAGTGTGTAATAATGCAAAGCGTATCATGGATTTCTGTGAGATTCCCCACAATTGCAGTAATTTTGTGCTGCACCAGCTTCTTTTGGACATAACTAATGTATATTGATATTAGCTTCTGATGGTGCTCTGTTCCACGACCAATCTTTACTAGTGCTGAATTTGTACATGAAATGAGTATACCCTTTCTTGTTTTGTGCCATGCTAGTTTAAAACGTAAAGCGATGCATTTATGAAGCATCTTCTCACTGTAGAAAATAAGCACATTTTACTTTACATTATACATATATTGTTTCTCTGGCTGTTACAGGAATAGACTCATTTTACGTCAATACTTCTTGTCCTTGTTACTATAGGTCGTGCCAAAGAGATTTCTGAAGCATTTTGCTGGAAAGTTGTCAGGAACCATTAAGTTAGACTCCCCTAATCGTGGTTCATATGATGTTGAAGTTACAGAGCACTGTAACAAGGTAGTGTTCCGACATGGGTGGAGGCAATTTGTTGAGTCCCATGACATAAAAGAAAATGATTACTTGTTGTTCCGTCACGTTGAGGGATCTTGTTTCGAGGTTTTGATCTTTGATACTGATGGTTGTGAGAAAATGTTTTCTTGTGCTGGCATAAGAAGTGTAGATTATGTTAATATCTCCAGCGACTGTCATCATGAGACCACAGAATCGTCAGCAAGTGAAAGATTTGTTAGGTGTCAGAAAGGTAGTTCCTGTCATCATGGGAAAATTGCAAAAAAGGTTGCAGCATTCTCATCATCTGAGTCAGGTTAATGTTAATTAGGTGACTTACATATTTGAGCTGAATTTTATGATATTTATTCTCTAATCTTCTGCGAAACTTTGTACAGGAGAAGATATTCCATCTGAAAACAAATCTTCTGAGTCGGATGATCTTCAAACACCCCTGAGGCAACACTATGTTTTGTCACGAAGAAACTACCTATCTAAAGCACAAGAGGAGAGAGTAATTGCGCTTATCCAGGAAATTCAACCTGAAAGCACTGCTTTTGTAGCAGTCATGAGGAAGAGCCATGTTCAACCACCTTGTCCTTATCTGGTAAGATCACAACTCATTGTTAGGATATGAGCTACTATTAGTAATGGCTATTGGGTTACGGCTTGGGCCTACGTGCCTCAACTGGTTGGGCTTGGCCTATGTATGGAGAGTAGTATATCTACCCTTGATTGAGGGAGATAGGCATGAAGAATATTGTAACAACTCATACTATTCCGTTATCGATATTTCCCTTCCTATACTGTTCATCTTCTACTTTGATCCCTTGCTATTGATGTTCTTCTCTGATTCCTCTTATTCCTTTCTATTCCCTACAATCCAATTCAAGGTTGCTAACATCATTCTGTTCAGTGGCAACTACTTATCTCAATACTAACTTTTCGTTGATAGCTAAGGGGGTGTTTGGTTAGGGGTGATAAAATTTAATAAGCACTGTAACATTTTCGTTTTATTTGACAGTTAGTGTCTAATTATGGACTAATTAGTCTCAAAAGATTTGTCTCGCAAATTATCCTCTAGCTGTTGTTTTAGTTTTGCAAATAGCATATATTTAGTACTTCATGCATGTGTCCAAACATTCGATGTGATGAGTGATAAAAAAATCACATGGAACCAAACAGGCCCTTATTTTGTATTACTGAGCATTTATCTTCCCTATATAAGAGGAATTTGGCCATCTTCAAGTTCTCAGGAACATTCTGAACACTTGTTTAACAAATGATTTTGTTTCTTTTCTTTGACAATTGAAACTGTATTCTTGGTTGCCCGTCAAGAGCCTCACATCTTGCTCCATACATAACCAGGTTATTTCTAAGGGATATGCACTTGCACATTTCCCACATAAAAGCACGAATGTGACTCTTCAGACGCCAGGAAAGAGCAAGAAATGGCACCCCAAATTCTACAAAAGAAAAGATGGGCAACTGTACATGCTTAAGGAACAGTGGATGGACTTTGTCCGTGACAATCATGTGCAGGAGGGAGATATCTGCCTGTTTTTACCGACAATGGCTGGGAGAAGATCCACATTTACAGTCTATTTAATTCAGGCAACATCAACTTGTTCTAGGGGTGGATCTGGTAAGAGGGGAAGCTTAAGCCATCAAAAGGAAATAGCAAAGAAGGCTGCAGTATCCTCACTGTATGAGGAATCAGGTTAAATTGTTGAGCCATTTGTATTTTCACACCATACTTCTTTAATTCTTTTATTGTTGTCGCTTTTACAATTTAATATAATATCTTAGCAGGAGAAGATAGTCTATCTGGCTACGAATCTATCCAGTCAGATCATGTTAAGGCATTCTCAGAGTGTAATTATGTCTTATCGGCACGGTGCCACCTGACTGTAGAACAAGAGAAGAAAATAGTTGGTCTTTTCAAGAAAGTTCAACCAGAAATTCCTTTCCTTGTGATTCAAATGAAGAAGAGCAATGTCAACCATCTTAGATCTGATCTGGTAATATGCACTAGTCTTTTTCTGTGTAGTGGGTTACTTTATGCCAATTGAAGTGGTCTCTTCTTTACATGTTTATAGTAATTCAGTGAAAACCATTATCAGTTCTGTCACGTTGCATTTGGGATTTAGTAAAGTAAACAAGAATATGCACAAGTTCTTAAGTTTGAAACATTACATTTTTTTCACTTGTCACTACATCAGCATTACCATTTTCTTTATGCTCAGTTGAATGAATGGATCGAGTTTATTGGTAGATCAGCCTTTCGTTTAAATATTTACAAATTGTTTCCCTATCTGTTAGGTCATTTGTAAGCGTTATGCAGCACAACACTTTCCTGAAGAAAGTCAATCCATCACACTTGAACGCCAAGGAGGGAAAAAGTGGCGTTCCAAGCTCCATGTTAGACCTGATGGAAGTGGATACTTGCTAACTACGGGATGGCAAAACTTCGTCCGTGATAACCATTTGCAGGAGGATGATATATGCCTGTTTCAACCTATGCCAAGTAAAAAAGGTTTCAGGGTGATGGTCCATCTGCTTCATGACCCAAGCACTCGTTCTTCTTCCTCGGGTGGGCATGCTCATGGCTTAAACAGCCATGTAAAAAGACGAGTGACATCAACTGCGCATGTTCATGAGAAATCAGGCAGTATGGACAGTTTCCACTGTTATGGTCTAACATGTCACAGATTTTGTTTTCCATCTTCTTGTTCTGTTTGATGACGATGATGCGGAATCCTTTTTGCAGGTGAGAATTCTGGATCGTTGGACCTGCATAAGTGTCGATCTGTGCAGCAAGTGCATCAAGTTTTCAGTGACTGTGAGGTGGTGCCTTCTAGTTCTATGCCTCCTCTCTATGTAGTACTGGGCGGCACCTGTTTAACTCCAGCACAGGACAAAGTAGTGCAGGAGAAAGCCATGGCCATCAAGGCTGAAGTGTCCATTTTTGTGGCAACCATGAATGATAAAATTGTTGGCTACCACTACGAGCCTGTCATCCTAGTAAGTCCAAATGCTTCAGTATACGCATATACAAAGACCAGAAATTTAGTTCTATAGGCAGTACATAGGTATTGCCATTGGTTGAGCTTACTCTTTGTACCTGGGATGTATGTAATACAGGACTTGAGCGATGCTGCTCAGTATCTTCCAGACGGGAAACAATCTCTGACACTCCGTCAGCAGGGCAAGGCGTGGCACACAAACTTGCACAACCGGCTGATGCTTGCCACCGGAGAATGGCACCAGTTTGTCCGCGACAACGGCCTGGAGGACAGGGACATCTGCCTGTTCGAGCCGATGAAGAATGAGAGGCTTGCCATGCTGGTGCACATCATTCGCAGCCAGCAGTACTCTTAACTAGTTGCCATTCTGCTTATGGACTCAACTAGCTTTTGGCGACCTGGAGAAAAATTGTTAGTGTGGACTGGTAGGTGACTAAGGGGTTGCCCTACTGTCACTACTGCTAAAAAAAATAAAGTTAGGTGATGCTCTGTTAGTGTGATCAAGTACTTGGAAGTAAACTCCTGCTCATGAATAATCTTGTGCGTTGTATTGTATCGCTGGATCTGTGCATCTGTGCAGGAGTAAGACGTTTAGTAGAGTTGTCTTGTGTTGAACTATATGATGTGCCGCGGTTTGGTAATAAGAGATTACAACAGCAGGCGTCGATTGACAAATGCCCATAGAACAAGCTCGATGTTAGTCCTTGTGAGGCACATTAATTAAAAAGAGGAATTCACACAAGAAAATCTGACAAATTGAGGTATCCATCTCTGCTGTTAGGGTAAATATTGACCCATGTACACTTATATCTAAGAAAAAGTTACCAAATACCGCTATATATCTGCTTAGAAATTACCCACCTACATATATCTTGTACTACAAAAAGTTTATAACTTCATACTTTGAATGATTTCACAAATAGGAATCAAAATACCATAGGCTAACTTGAATTTAGTCATAGGTCACCATTATGACACCCGTGGTTTTTTCCCCAATCTCCTTGCATTTCATATAACAATCGAATGTAGCCAATATATAAGCCGAAGAACTCTAGCAGCTTGAGATCTGCAGAAAATAGTTTTACTCTACAAATTTTTACCGATCGGCTTCATAAAATATGGGTTTAGATGGTAATTACCCACCAATACGACTGGTTACGCACCTCCCTCTTCATACCAGTTTTATTATTTATTTTTTTCACAAACCTAGACACCCACCTCCATCTCGTCGCTCCCTACAAGGAGGCCGTGCCGCCCACCTCCTCCCTTCAATCAGCTGGGGTGGATCCAGGATTTGAACACAGAATATATATACGACGAAAATATATACACGATAAAAATACACATAACAACTAGTAGAATGGTTTTGCCACGCTACACAATATATTTTGTCGAAAGATAAAAAAAAAATAGAGAAATGGCACTGGGTCTTCACCCGCCTATCCTGCCCTTGTCACTGGCCTAGGCGCGCAGCCGATCTCTACGGACAGCACCGCCTCGTAGTCGTAGCCCATCACGAACACGTGGGCTCAAGCCCACAGTTGCTACCGCAACAGCCCACTGGGCACTAGGGCCCGAAAGAGCCCAAACCCACCACGTGCTCTTCCTCCTCCTCCTCCTCCTCTACTCCTCTCTGCTCTCTCCACACTCCACAGGTCACGCCCCTTGGGAAATTCTCCCCGCGCACCATTTCGAAACCCCACCGCGAAATCCCCATCGTCCCCGCCCAACCCAATGCCGCCCGCGCGCCGCCGCCCGAGCCGTGGCGCGAACCCCGCCGGCGGCGGCGGGGACGACGACTCCGTCCCCTCCTCCGCCGCCGACCTCCTCGCGCTCGCCGCCACGCTCATCCCGGCCGCCGCCACCGCCGCGCTCAAAGCCCCGCCCCAACTCAAGCAGCTCGTGCACTCCCTCCCCGTCTCCCACCCGCTCCTCCTCTCCCTCCCGCAGGCGCTCGCCCTCGCCCTCGCTCCCCCTTCCGACGCGCCCCCGCCCCTTCCTCCGCGCTCCGCCGCCGTCCTCCTCCATCTCCTCGTCACGCACCCCACCCACCCGCCACGATGGGACGACCTCATCTGCCCGCTCGCGCTGCTCCACGCCCGCCTCGCGCTCCTCGCCAACGCCGACCCGCCGCTCGCGGCCCTCGCCGCCTCCTGCTTCGAGCTCGCCTGGCGCGCCGACGCGCCGGGCCGCGAGGCCCTCGTCGCGCAGACGCTGCCCTACCTCGTCGCCCTGGCGCTCACCTCCGGCTCCAGCGCCAGGCCCGTCATCCGCCGCCTCTTCGCGCTCCGCGACGCGCTGCCGCTGCTCGACTACGACGACCACCAGAGCATCTACGACTTCAAGATGCTCCTGCTGCGCTGCTTCGCCTCCCCGCTCTTTCTCAAGGCCGAGGAAGGGAGGAAGTTCCTCGCGCTCGTGCTTGGTGTCAGCGAGGGGATCGCCAGGGAAGGGCTGGAGCTCATCAGGGCGCAGCTGGTGATGACGGGGGGCAAGCGCGCCGCGGTGGTGGCCTACGGAGAGGTCATCTTCAGGGCGTGGAAGGACGGGGGCTGGGTCAGGGGGGAGGTCGGGGAGGCGTTCCTTCAGGGGATGGTCGAGGGCGCCGTACACGCCGGGAGCAAGGAGGTGGCCAAGGCGGCCAGGAAGATCCTGTCGTCTTTCGTCGAGCAGAGGGCCGTTGCCGGGGTTGAAAAGTTGGTGTTCCGGCTTGCCGAACCTGTGCTGTTCCGTTCCTTGCAGGTATATAACTAGCCCTTGTCTTGTCCTTCTCGTGGTGGTTTTGCAGTGTGTGTGTGACTACTAATAATTCCAGCAGGAATGGGATGGAATTGGCAGATGATAGAAACGCTGAATGGAATTGCTTACTGTGTTGATTTATATGTTATTATTATTACCCTTCAACTGAATTTAGGCAGAAGATCAATAGGATGTGAAGTTTTGACATAATGCTTTCACATACTATACTGCTCTGAAGAATACTCAACGCTTAACTTCCATATATATAAGCATGGTTGACCACAACAGAGTTCTTAAAATCACCATGTGTTAGGCTGACAGCAGGGTGGCATCTAGTGCCTAATTGCGTTCCTAGGAAAGCTAGGTGGCGCTGTTTTAAGATGCCTAATCACACATGCTCCATTGGTTTTATCACATTTTGTTAGGTTCCTGACTTCACGCATTAAGGAGCTGATGAGAACTCATTCTTTACTATGATTTGATTTATCAAGTAATGTAGGATATTATTGGTTACTATGATACACTGATACTATGTGTAGCGTATTATGTTCCTCTCATGTCCTCAATAAATCATGAAATGCCAATGCCATGAAAAACCCGATAAGCTTAAGTTGAATTCAACTTGATTGTTAAAAACTGGAGTAATTATTTGTTTATTTTTCTGCTTTACAGTTCGCCATTGCATATATTATGTTATAGTAATGATAATATCTGGCTATTTACATTTAGCCTTTCCTTTGCCTTGTCTGAACCGGTTACTGCTTGACAGGTTGCTAACTCCAACGTTCGCCATAATGCTTTGCATCTTCTATTAGATTTGTTTCCCCTTGAAGATCCAGATGTGACAAAGGATGTTAATGATCCTCTTCTAGAGAAGCAGTTCTTCTTGATAGACAAGCTCCTCATGGATGAATATCCAGAAATAAGAGCAGTTGCAGTTGAAGGAATATGTCGTATTCTTAACCAATATTGGGAAGTTGTCCCTGCCCCCACTATTTCAAAATTTCTGAGTAAAATTGTTGACGACATGTCCAAGGATTCTTGCAATGAAGTTCGGCTATCAACACTTAATGGTCTCATATACTTGCTTGACAATCCACAAAGTCATGACATACTGAAAGTTTTACTTCCAAGATTAAGCGATATGATCTCAGATACTGCTATGTCTATCAGAGCTGCTGCTGTTGATCTTCTTTTAGCTATTCGTGATCTTCGATCATTCCAATACAATAAGGTTTGGTACTTTTTACAAACCATGCAATGAACTTAAATAACCTTAACATCTATATTGTTCCCTTCGAGCATATTAGAGTGTTCTTTTTATGTCTTTAAGAAGGCTGTTTATATTCCCTTCTCTGTTGCAGGTTGTTGGTCTGGGTACTTTATTGTCTTCACTTGCAAATGATCATCCCCGCATTGCTCAAAAAATTACAAAGCTCCTCATTCCTTCTTATTTTCCATCAAAGTTGAGCCCAAAAGAAGCATGTGCTCGCTGCATTGCACTAATCAAGAGGTCACCAACAGCTGGGGCAAGATTTTGTGAATTTGCTCTGTCTGAAGGGTCACCCCCAAGGTCTATTGTTGATCTAGTCAAATATTCAATTACTCTTGCATTATCACAAACAGGACTTAACTCAGATCAGATTGATGGTCTTATTATTGCTTCAGTCAATCTTATAAAAAGCTTATCCGATGAGCGCTCTAGTTTGGCTGCTTTGCGAGAATTCTTTGCAAATGCGAAGTTAAGGTTGGTCCTTAAAATTGCTGTTTCTGAGGGTGCCCGGGCTGCCCTTCTTAGTATATCTCCAGTTGTTTTATCTGATGATCTATCTGTGCTGCATGAGGAATGCATGGATATAGTTATGAATGCTGCTAGGATTTCAAAGCAAGAAGAATATCAGGAAACAGTGCTGGAGGCACATAAGTTGATAGTTTTGGGTAACTGGTCTGATGAGCTGTTTGAAGCATTGACTAATACTCTGCAATCTAAAGCCTCTGATTTTGCTAATATCTATGGAGTTGAACCTCCTCCATGCCCTGTTGCATCTTCAAGGAGGAAGAAAGGCAAGGCACTTAAGAAAATACCGCTACGTGACACTGTTGTTGGAAAGGGGTCATCCAAATCAAAAGTCAGTAATGAAGAGCTTGCTGTTGCGGCGGGGGCAGCATGGCAGATCAATGAAATAGTAAAATCTAAAGACTTGAGAGATGCCTTTCTTCAATCTTCTTATTCAGAGATTGCATTTTCTTCCCTGAAGGTCATTTCTCAAGTGTACGTCGAGCAGTGCCTATATTTTGACACTTTAGACCTTGCACCTATATTGGCCTATTTGAGTCTGGCTACATGTAATGACCTTGCAGATGTTAATCAAACTGGAAGCTGCTTTGAGGTGAGTTTCAAATTTCCACCGCGCTTGGATCTCACAGTTTCTACTAAAATTTTGATAACCAGTAATCATCAGTTGGAATATCATTGTGAACTGGTAATAAAATTTGCTAACTGCATTTGGATCAATAGCTTTCCGAAAGTTATGTATCAATCATATTTTCCTTTTCCATTCTATTTTTAAAGGTCTACTTTATTTGGATAATCTTTTTTACTATAGGAAAATTCATTGTTTCAGTCCTCAACTGCAAATCAGTCACTGGATCATCTGCTCAATTGTTTCGACAAACTTCTAAATGGAACTGTTAACAATCCACCATCAAAATCGAACAAGAATGGAAAAGCTTCACGATCAAAAGACCAGCAGAAAGGAGCATCTGAAGGTATAGCTACACCACATTTTACAATTTCTGATGTGAAAAATCTATTAAACTTACTGTTATATTAAAAAACCAGAATGTTTGTATTATCTTCTGAAAACATACAAAATAATGTAATTAACCTATCTGTTGTTACCAATATGTGTAAAATGTTACTGCCGACTAAGTGGGTGGTGTACTTATTGCAAATGCAGTGAAAGGCACGCTTAATGCGATTATGCTGGGTGCTTCAGTTCTCAAATTTATCATTGACACAACTATGAAGCCAGTCAGTGATGATAAAATAAGGTGCCTCAAATTTGCATCGTCCTACATAAAATATGCAGTATCATCCATCAAAAAGCATCAGGAACAGAGTTCATCTTTCAAGGGGGATGATCTGAAGGATGCTTTGTTGGTTGTACGGAGCTCCTTTACATACGCAGCCAAGCTACTTCATTTGGTTTTATCAAGCTCACCTGAGGAGTCAAGCCCTCCAGAGGAAGCCTTCTTCCTTGCAAATGATCTTCTTGATCTTGTGCCTATTGTCGAGTCCTTTGCTGGCTCAAGATTTGCACTCCGCATAGTTTCTGTTCTGAAGCAATGGCTGCCTGTTCTCTTGTTGGGTCTTGTATGCCAGTGGCTAACTGGACCACATAATGAAATGGCACCCAACGTCTTCCACTTTGCTGACTCTGTCTTACCACTGTGGGTCACTGCTGTGGCAAAGAATGAGCTTGATTCCAAAGAGCCTGGCCAGGACGAGCAAAGCAATTCAGCTGAAGAGGGTGAGGACTCACCGTTATGCAGAAAGCTAGCAGAAATGATGGCGATCCTCCTGAAGAAAGGAAGCCCCAGAATCCTTGATTGCGTGAGTGGAGTCCTTCTGTCCACTTTCCAGTTGACGCTGCAAAGATCAGAGTATGACATTGTCTTGGGCATGACTCGTTTCGTTTGTGACAAGTTGCTAGGGAACAACTCCCAAGCATTGGAAAAGCTGCAGCTTACCCAAGACTTTCTTCGTGAGAATTTCCTTGAGATTGATAGGTATGTCAGAGACGAGCTTGATGATGACGACGATTCGAGGCAGCAACTGGAGAAAGCAAAAGCGCTGATAAGATCGGTTCTCACTGATGTCTGATTGATGTACATACCAGTTGTAAGCAAGAAATTGGTGACTTGCAACTGGATAGTATTACTTAGGCATATGCATCTCTTTAAGCCTGTATATTCATTGCTGTAATGGTACAGCCCAGGGGCTGATTTGCATTCCGCTGTGTCCTTTTTTTGGGGGGGTTGATAACGGTGTCATTGTTCAACCAAAGGCACTGCAGTGACCATGTGATTGGATAGAAGAGCATTTCCAGTTTTCCACTGACAAGTAGATACAGAAATAAGTTGTCTGAATCAAGATAGAGATATAACTGCTGTTGCATTCAAATTTACAGTCTACTTACAACTGACGCAAGTATAACTTATGTACCAATCCACGTTATTGTAACCCACCAGATGGCATTTCATAATACCAAATGGATGCTAGTGTATACAAGCCACAAGGCACTATTTGTAAGGAAAAAAAATAACTGGACAATTCAATATACAATTTAGTATGCCACCGAGAACCAAGCCATTCTGTTTTTTGTGTTGCAGCCAAACCAACTGTTTCTTCACAAATTGGTGCTCTGCTCCTATAGTCCTATTCTTGTGCATTAGGTAAGGGTTACAATAGTTAGCAGTTGGCAAAACTGAGCTATTGCTCTTAATCTACATGATTATGATATTCGCCTGTTGTCTTCATGAGGTTCCACAGGAATCAGTTTGATGGCAGCAGCAATGGGCATCCCGAGGAGGCCAAAGAGAATGCTGACAAGCCATTGGAGCTGGGTGAGAGGTGCGGTGTTGGCAAAATCTCCCAGGAACTGGACAAGGATGAACTGGACGGTGATGGTGCCAGCAAGGATGCACATGAAAATGGAGTTCTGTGGCAATCCCTTGATAACATTGATCTCCTCCATGTCCCTCGAGCTTATCTCATTGAACACCTACATGGCATACACAGATTCAGCACTGGAAACCAAGGAATGGCCCCCTCATTTCTGCCAGTTTCTCTTATCTCATCTCTGGTACTTTAGTCTATACTGAATAGACTATGCTAGAAAACTAGGTAAAGTGAGGATTTCGTGATGGTTGATTTACCTGGCAGAAAACGAAAGTGTTGAATATGATTGTATTTAGAACAGTGTCAGCTTCAGAGCCTTCAAGCCCAAACAAGTACTTCCCTTGAGTTTGTAGATACCAAATGACCACAAACTGGAATATTGACTGCCCCACAATATTCCTCCACATCACGTTTGTGATGAATTTCCCTGCCCTTCCAACTGGTGACTTCTTCATTAAGTTATCATCAGGTGGTTCAGTTGCAAGTGCAAGCGCTCCTAGGGTATCCATGATCATGTTAACCCAAAGAAGTTGAACAGCTGTCAGTGGAGCATCTCCTGGCATGAGAACACGCGTATCATGAGATGGAGAGATGATAAGTTTTGAATAAATACTTCCTTGGATCACATTGAGACATTGACACGGTCTTGAGTATGACACTTTGACTAACAATATCTATGAAAAATATACTATCTTAAATGGAAAGAGTTATATTTATAGAAGTTTTTTTCTTAGTGAATCTAAGCAATGGCAATCTTATACTATCAATCTATATAAAACTTTAACGTCAATCAATAGTCAAAGTTTCAAAAGTTTGACTTAGGACAAGCCTAGATGGACTTATATCTGTGATTAGAGGAAAATATACCCGTAAAGCACGCTGAAGAGAAGTTAACCAGAAGTGCGACAACATTAACAGTCAGCTGGAACTGCACAAACTTTTGAATGTTGACATAAACGGAGCGTCCCCATTTGGCAACTGTTACGATAGTGGAGAAATTATCATCAAGAATAACAACATCAGCGCTCTCTTTTGCTACCTGTGTAAAGCAGTTTACAGAGTCTGGGAGTAAATCTTTGTTCTCTGGAACCTAGACTGTAGACTCTAGAATGCCGACCAACAGTAGTTATTCAGATCATGAAGGATACATAAGACCTTATTGCCCCCACCCCCAAAAAAAAGTGGCAACCACAATTAGAGGATAAAACACCTTTAAGCAACATACAGCCTACATCAACAGTGAATCAGCCTCCAGCAACTTCCATGTTATTTTTTCATGATTCGGGGGTGGGGCAGAAAGCTATTCTCTATATTTAATGAAGATTTGCATATGTTTATGGTATTGAAGAGTTATTGATGTCTGTAATTTTTAAGGTTTCATAAAATCTTGTCCTAAATGGCATGTTTTTGTGACTGGGGGAAGTAGTTGAACACCGGTACCTGACAAGCCATACAGGGCACTGTTTAGTTGCTTCAACATTGCACTAAATCATATGTCGATGAGACACACATCAGATGTGTGGTAGCCTCTATGAATTTCAGTGGAGGGCCTTGATAACAGAAGTTGAAGATATACTTCTACCATGAATGGTTTTCCTCTAGAAAATTCTTATTGAGAATGCAGCCATTACAAATGAACACATGTGCAAAGTACATACTACTGATAAATCAGTCGTGGAGTAAATAGATGCTACTTCAAGGATAAAACTAGTATGAAGTCAAGATTCACGTCCACTTAGCTTGCAAAATCTTGCAAGATTATATCTAAAATATGAGAGATTTATAGACTCAAAATATCTCAAGGATAGTGATATGATTACCTCAGTCCCTGCAATTCCCATGGCAAGTCCAATATCTGCCTCACGTAGCGCCGGTGCGTCATTTGTACCATCACCAGTCACAGCAACAACCTCATTAAATGTGGTACGCAGGTGTTTCACAAGTGTATGCTTATCAAGTGGTGATGATCGGGCCAGGACCTTCAGCACACAGGTAAACTGGCACATGAGAATTTCCCAGATGGATAAAAACTTGCAAGCTAAAGATAAATTATTAGATAGATGGCAAACCTGCATCTTTGGAATCAACTCAAGGAGTTCTTTGGGATTTTTCTCCCTGAACTCAGCACCTTCAATGGCAATACCATCCTCAGTAAGTATACCGCATTCACGAGCAATTGCCTTTGCTGTATTTATGTTGTCTCCTGTAACCATTCGAACCTCAATGCCAGCAGACCGGCAAGTTGCCACAGACTGCCTGACACCTGGACGAACAGGATCTTTGATCCCAACAATACCAATGCATGTGTATCCTTGTAGCGGTATTTGCTCATCAATGGAAAAGCTATCATCCATTTCCCGATAAGCAAGGCAGAGTGTCCTGAGTGCTTCTTTAGAAAAGGTTTCGATGATGTCACTGAGTTTCTTTGTAGCTGTTTTATCAAGTGCAACAATAGTACCTCTGGCATCTATGAATTTATCACAGGCAGCCAAGACTACTTCTGAAGCACCTTTACAATGTGCACGGTAACCTCCACCAGGAAGCTCGAGAATGGTGCTCATCCTCTTTTTTGTTGAATTAAAAGGCTCGACTTTAACAATCTTAGTTTCCTGCCGTTTTTCTTTGAAGTCACCACCTATTGACAATGCAAAATCCAACAAAGCAGCCTCAGTTGGGGTCCCTAGTATCTGACAGTTCCCATCTTGGTTAATCACCACTTCACCAGCAGTGTTGTTAAAAATGGATTCCAGAAGAATTTGCAAAGCAAATTCTGGGAGTTTGGAAGAAAAACTTGAAAGCACTGGTGGATTGGTCACTTCCATGATGTTTCCACATATGCAGGCCTTCATGACAGACATGCGATTAGTTGTAAGAGTTCCTGTCTTATCACTGCAGATGACAGTGGCTGAGCCCATAGTTTCACAGGCAGCTAACTGTCGTACCAGTGCCTTCTCATTCATCATCTTCTTCATTGCAAATGCAAGGCTCAATGTCACTGCTAAAGGCAATCCCTCAGGAACCGCAACAACAACAATTGTGACTGCAATGGAAAAATGTTCCAGTATCTCCAGTACATCTTCTCCAGACCAGCTTAAAAGAAGCCCATCAGCGTATTTCTGGGCCACTAACCCTTGCGAGAGGATAACAAAAGTTAAAAGGGCAAAAAACAGACCGATATTTCCAATAGTATTTGCAACTCCATTTAGTTTACCCTGCAGTGGAGTTTCATCATCCCCACTTTCAGTGATGGCAGCCATTAGTTTACCCCACTGTGTTCGCATCCCTACTGCTGTAACCAGCATTTTGCATGACCCATCTAGGACTTTAGTCCCTGACAAAAGAAAAGGGTTATCTTCATTTATGACAACAGGTTCACTCTCACCAGTTAGGCTGGACTCGTTGATCAATACAGAATACCCTGAAATAAAGAGGCCATCTGCAGGAACCTGATCTCCAACAGCTAGGTGGACAACATCACCAGGAAGAAGATCATCTATCAATATCCTTTGTCTAAACCCATCTCTGGTAACCTGAATAGAAATTTTCCTTTTCTCTTTGTCCAGATCCCTGAATTGCAAAGACTGCTGATAATTGCTCGTCGCGGTAACAGAAACAACCAAGAGGATACTTGTAAAAATTCCAATGCCATCATGGGCACCACTTGGCCATCCTTCCGTGGCAACGCCAACGACAAAAGATACAAGGGCACATGCTAGAAGAATTACAAGAGTAGTATCTTGCAATGCCTCCCACACAAACTCCCATAAGCTGCGGACCTCACTCTCCGTGAACTTGTTCACTCCATACATGTCCTGCCGTTGATTCAGGCTGCACTCATCTGTGGTGATTCCATCAGCTAATGACGTCGCCAACTTGTCTGCGATCCCATCCAGCTGGCCATGCGCAGTCAATTTTTCAGCGTCACGATTTTCAACAACTGATGCTAGGTCATCGGCAGAGATCTGAAACCCAGCAGCTTTGACACCTTCTGGGACAACACGCCCATTCTGAAGTGAAACACCTGAGTAGATGTGGTTTGGACAACATGCTTAGATAACAGCAGCAATTGAGGACCGGATTGAGGTCAGAAAATGTGACATCATGGAGTCCCAAGTTATACGATGAAGCAAATGAACCATTGCACAATTACCATGTTCGCTCTGCAGCGTGGACTTCGATACAAGCACAGCAACACGTAGCTTCTCCTGCCACACAGGAAGAAGAAGCCATGAGTTTTGCTACGGTAACCTGAATTCTTTGGGTGATACGAGAGATTTTAAGAAATAATTTCCACTGAGAATCTGTGGCACTAAGAAATCTCAAATAGTTATTGGCATAACAGGCTACATAATCATAGGTTATCCTGGGGCTCTGGGCCCATAAAAAAAACTGGTGATGAAACAAAAAGATGATAGATGATCATCAAAATTCAAAAAGCTGTACGCAGGGTGAGAGATACGGACACGGTGGGCCCACTTGCAGAGGTCGCCGGCGGGGAGGGGCTCGAAGCGGAGGCGGCCGTGGAGGTTCTTTGGCCGCCGCAGCGCAGCCCCTAACCCCGACCGCGGCCATGGGACGCGGCGGCCGGAGCAGGGAGCTGGTGATGCGCCTGGGAGGGGGAGGAGGGGTCCCGGCCGAGCGTCGACGCCGCTGTGCATGATTGCCGTCTTCCCCCTTCCTCCCCTAGTTCGCTCTTGCTCTCGCTCTCCAGTGCTTGCTGAATTTTTCTGACCACGTGCAGCTGGCGGGCGGACTGACAGGTACAAGCACTGGATACTTCATTCTCTTGTCCGAAAAATCTCACTGTGAACAGTAAAAAAAATCACTATCCCCCGTTACTTATTGGGAGGATATTCTGTTTTCTTTTTTAAATAAGGCACATCATTACCACACCATGCATGATCAATGCGGTTTGGAGACATGTACTTCCTCCATCCTAAATTGTAATTTATTCCAAGAATTTTGGAGAGTCAAAATATTTTCACGTTTGACCAAAATTATAGAGAAAAATACAAAGATTTATAACGTAAAGTGAGTATACTATGAAAATATAATTAAGAAAAAAAATCTAATGATACTTAGTTAGTACCATAATAATTATTATTTTATAATATAAATTTGGTCAAACTTAGAAAAGTTTGACTCTTCAAGATTCTTGGAATGACTACACCATTCAGCTACATCACTCGCACGTGCCTGAATTTTGTTTATTTGGTCCTCAACATAGCAAATTCATATCCCTATTAAAAAAAAGGCAAATTCATATGCACATGCACTTGACATAAACGGTCATTCTTTTTCCTATAAACTAATGACAAATTTCCTGTGTAAAATTTTAGAGTACATCATTTTCATCTTGAACTTCAAGCTCTCTCAAGAAAAGCAAAAAAGGAAAAAAAAATTAATGGGCGCCTTTACATGGAGCTGCCCTTTCACAGAAGTACCGGAGAGTCGACGTGATATTTACATATTACTCTCATCAAGAATAAAATTTACATATTACTCTCATCAATAGTAGAGTTACACGTACAACACTTGGCTAAGTGGGTAGCATACCCGTAATTACAAAGTTTCCAGTAAGTCCTATCTCACAAGTTCTTATTACACTTTGTGAAGAAAGCGTCAATCGGAATATGTTTTCCTTCTTTAGAAGACTTCAGTTTCTTCTTGGGTGTGGGTGTAGTTGAGCATGGTCTCTCTCTGTCAGCCAGCCTGCTGAAAACAGTAGAGGACAACGGTGTTATGAAACGTTCATACCATCTCTAAGTAAAATCAGGAAAATAAAATAAAGGTTCAAAAACAAAGATGACGATACCAGATGCTACATGCTAGAGTAGCTGACACCAGTAAAAAACAATTGAACTGCATAGTTTGTAACAGCAGCAGAAAACAACATATCTGTGAGTGAATGCCAAGGCGTAGATACCTCTCATTTGAGATGTGTCTTGTACCGTCCACTGCTTCTTCCTGCTGGAGTGTTTCAGCCAAGTGAAAATCTGAATGTTCTAGTCTCTCCTCCTCAAAGCCTGGAGGTAGTTCAAATCCACAAATGGAACAAATGTAGCCATCAATCCATGATTGCTGATCAGGTTTGCTTGATGAAGCCACAGCCTTCGGACTGATCAAGTTATCAGGTTCATTCAACTTCTCAGCAGGCGCAACCTTATGAAAAGTAAGGTTCACTCATGAATTTGCGTATGAAGACATGGACAGAAAAGTCCATTTTTTTGTTAGCTGTGGAATAATGGAAATTTTAATTCAGACAAACCTTTGCACTGGAAGACACATCATCTAACTTTGTTCCACCCAACGGCTTGCTTATGACAGCCTCATTACTATGATTGCCAAAACTCCTTTGTTCGGGAATAAAACAGCTCTCATCATGTAGGAAGAAATCCTGTTGATCTGTGGAAACACCTGTTCCAGCATCAGGTACCAAGTATTCCTTTGTTGTGAGACTAATAGAATCATTATCCTGCCCAGAGGTATTAGTGATTCTCTGAACATTTCCATTGACATTTGAGTTACCGTTTGATGAACGAAAAAATATATCTAGTGTCTTTTGTGTTGAAGTAGATGGATCATCCTTCTCATCATGTAGCTGAGACATCCGCAACCCTATTAGTTTGTATAAGGGTAACTGTCAGGTCTGACTTCCTCGAGCAGCAAGAGCAAAAAAATATCAAATGCAAATAGTGCAGTATTGTCCAAACAGAATTCATGGCATCAAAATATGACCACATAAAATTGACAGTCATTGCTGTCCAATTGATAAGGTAAATGAAACATGCACTATGACAGAACCACATGACTTTTAGCTGTCAAAACAGCTAAATGAACTTGAGGACAAACAAAAATTTGTCATATGAACTAAGAAGTTAGAAGCTAAAAGCCAATCCTGTAAAACTTCCACACAAATAGTAATCATAAATTTTTGATCCAACTAAAATAATTTAGATGTGCACACACTAACCCATCAGTCTCAAAGAAAGAGGCATTTCAGCCTTAAGCAACTTTGTAGCATAGACCAGGATATCTTCCTTGGAGTTGATGTAGTTCCGTGTAGTTACTGCCCTTGTACGAACCTGATTCAGATCATTGATCAATCTAGTAATCCGTGAAACAAAAAAACATCTCTCTTGGTTCTCGTTACAGAAAATCAGTCAACAGCTATTTGAATGGGACAACCAAACCTCAAAATCTGCAGTCTTCAGTTTGAGTGTTAGTGTCTTTCCCTTCAAACCCTCCTTTTGCAGATCATCAGTCAAATTTTCTGCAAGGCTATCTGAAAACAGATAATAATGCGGTGAGTCATGCATCGAAACATGCTAGCATCCTACACCAGGTGCAATATCACATGAAGTCCTGATAACATCTTTACTGTTTTACAGGGTTTATTCCCACAAAATCATTCCTGAGCACATGAAAAGGTACTGGTATATACCACTACGGAACTGGCAACAAAATGTAGGCTACAAATACAATCATAACAGGAAAATGCTGGTAAGGTACTCCCTCCATTCCAAATTATGTTGTTTTGGCTTTTCTTTTCTGGATACAATGCTTTTACTTTGCATCTAGACATAATGATACATATATCTAGATGCATAGCAAAAGCTATGTACTTCGACAAGCCAGAGCGAGGGAGTAAGTCTTATTATTACTTCCATAAATTTGCATGATATAGCAGCAAGGAGACTGGGCTTTGATATTTCTAAAACATTCAAAATGACCTCTGATGGTTCTACAGAGAACATCATAATTTATTATAAATTGTGCTTTTAGAAGTACCTTGATAGGTTGCATGGTTCAAAAGAATGTACAAAATATTTACTAACATTTGAATAAGCGGGAATGTAATTGTTTTTTTCAGTGGGGGTGTGTGTGTTGTAAGAAAGAGAAGAAATTGCTAACAGAGAAAGCAGTCTTCTGCAGCGTAACTAAGTTGTGTAAGCACAAGAGATCTGAATCGATGGCAAGATGCTAACAATTGAGATGTGTAATCATCAGGCCTCAGTTACACAGATGTGTAATCATCAGGCCTCAGTTACACAAATAAGTTAAGATGTTTACCTAATTTTTCGAAAAGCAAAGAAGAATCATTTGTTGCTGCGAAAGTTCGCTCGCAACTGATACTTTTCCTTTGCCTTTGCTCCGGGGTTTCTGTACCTCCTAACCCAAGACCAACCGATAGAAAGAAATCTGAAAACATAGGATTTCAACTTGAATTCTGAGATCTTGCTTGAATAAAATAGCTTGCTAAAAGCTTCAAAAGAACAGCAAACATGTATAATTAACATACAGACCAGCTGAGCCTTCCGAAAAAAGAGCACACAAAAAAGCAGCCTTTTGCAGCATCTCCTGGCATGTACTGATTCCAAGAACCTGACGTAACATCTGTTCTGTGACCTTACCTATGCCACCTATCTGCATACAAAGATCTTGAAATAACAAATCATTTTTTCCTTTTCACGAATATCCAAAGAAAGGCCAGCATCAACAAGTGGACAACATTACATCATAAGCAAAGAAATAAAACGTGAGTTCATAAATGCATAGAGAAACTATTATCAAGATTTGAACCTCAGATCTGTGGGAGAAAAGTGTGACAATGGTTACAACACATCTTACAGTATAACCAAATAAATGTCCAAATACAAAGCGGAAAACAAGGTTAAAAATGGGACATTAAAACAAAAAGGAACAACTTTTTAATTATATAATAAAGCAAAAAAACGGAAGTACCTTTCTTATAGGCAATGTAGATACAAATGTCAATACAGCTTCCCGGTCATTTGGCAAAATAAACTGCCCATTGGGCTTGTTAATATCAGAGCAAACCTAGAAAAAAGATAGAAAAAGGGAAAGGAACCTTGTAATTTTGCTGTAGGATAAGCTACACCAACATGAATAAGAACATAGGACTATTAAAAAAAGAGTAGACAGGATGAGTTAACCAAAAAGATCCCCAGTCATGCTTGCTAAACAATTGATTCAATGGAAACAAATATCGGTTGTGCAAAGCAAATGCTTTGCCAGTAGTCCAGTACAACCCAATTAGTTTATTAGTAATTTACCTAATTATATGTTAACCCAACAAGGCATTCAATGAAAGACTGATGAAGAAGACACACAGAGAATAAAAATAACAGGAATGCATTGCCACTTTCAAGGTAAAATTCAAATGAGAGAAGTAAAAAAAAACTTTGAGCTCTGACCTTTGCAATCATACGGTTTGGAGCAACCCCAGCACTACATGTTAGACCAGTTTCCTGGTAAATGGCAGACCTAAGTTCAGTAGCAACCTAAGAAAACAAGAATGATGTTATCAGTAAAATTTATCATGTAGTACAAGAATGTTGGGAGGAGATTAACTTGGTAAGCAAATTAAGTCACATGCTCCTGGTATGTAAAAGCATCAGGAAGCTGTGACAGTTAGAAAGGTTCATGATTACCTCCTCGCCTGTAATGCCTCTCTCAATGCAAACATTTGTTATGTTGAGGTATGCTTCATCTAGACTTGTTGCAATGAAATTGGGATCATACCTCTGGAAAACTAAGGGCACCAATGCTTCAATAATCAGTTCTTCTCAGCAGATCATAGCATTATATGTTTCAAGTTCCTTCTGTAATGATTAGGCTAGTAGTATTATTTTACAAACCTTTTCTTGTCAGCTCGCTATAGTGAGTATATCTCTCAAAGTTTGGTCGGACAAAAACCAAGCCAGGACACAGTTTGCATCCAATAAAACCAGGCATCGCTGCACGCACTCCAAACTTACGTGCCTGAATCAGTGAACCAATTACACAATCCATTAGATAAAGGGGACTGCCGTTTCTACATTTACCAATGACAAAAAAAACAAAAATAACACAACTTTGGCTCATCCAGTTTCCACTCTATAACACGGGAACTACTGTTCCTACATTTACCAAACGACAAAAAACAAAACTAACACTACTTTGGCCCATCCAATTTCCAGTCTATAACACTGAAATGCAACGTTGAAATTTCAATCAACATTTTCAAATACACCAACTGAACACATAATTTTTTTTCCTCTTGTAGTGATTAAATTAAAAGCTTTTCGTATTTTACATAATAATAAGGCAGTATGCTCACCTCATAACTGGCAGTAGCTATCATAGACATGCTACCAACCGCCAAGGGTTTTCCCTTCAAGGATGGATTCTCCAATGTCTCAACAGCAGCATAAAAGGCATCCATGTCAGTGTGAAGCCATATCTTTGAAAGATCTCGTGAAGCTTCCAACTCTAACATTTTCTTCTCAGCAACCTGAAAATTATGTTGTCATGTAGGGATAAATACATAAGAGACGAAAGATAAAGTGACATTAGTAAAATATGGAGCACACATACATTAATCATTACATTGGCTTAGTACAGATTCTGTTTGATGCTGTAAAACAAAGAGCATTATATCAAATGCACAAGAAAACGTTCATGAATTGACCATTTGATGTTACCCTGAAGGAATTACATATTTTCTGTTGTATTTTTGTAGTGTTTTATGACCATGAACCAATGTGTCGGAGACTGAAGCATGGCTTACAAATTATATGACCAAAAAAGTGACAGACAAAAGGTAGCATGAAAATGTGCTAATCCATACCTTCTGAAAATGTGATATGTCATTATCAGTCAATGCTGCACATTGTGCACGGAGATGTTCAATCTTTTGTTTGGTCACTGCCTCCTTCCTCTGCTCATTTTCGAAATATTTTGAGCCCTTGCTCATTTCATAGATTACCTTCTGCACCTTCTCTTTGTCAACACCCTCCATTCCTAATGCAACATCACAAGAGAACATTACAAAAATCTCAAATAAACTTCACAGCATAGATGACATTATACGCTTACAGTGGCAATGGCTAGCAAAGGAGAAAAAAGGGCATTAAATGAAGAAAACGAACGGAACTAATATAGTGCCATACGCAAATGTTACATGTATCTTCTTGACTCATCTGATGGCAAAGTGAAAGATCAGCTCCAGATTTGTTCTAATATTATATGGCCCAACTAGTAAAGCACTTATAGAGAAATTTTACCCCTAAGGTTGCGTGTTAAGCCGGCGCCGTGTCAAACCCCAGAAAACCCCCCAATATTGAGCGAGCAGAGAAAGTGCGCCCGTACCAGCTTTGGCGTTGGTGTATGCGGTATGGTAAGACTGCCACGGCCGATCCCCTCCGCCTTCCGGTGGCGTCCCCGCCGCGGCCGACATCGCTGCGGTCTCCGACAAGGTCTTCACCAATCACCAGAACAGGGGGCTCGGGTGCGCGCGCGCGGGGAGTTACTCTGGCAGTCTGGTTAGGTTAGGTTAGGTTAGGTTAGGTCTGAGATTACACGCCGGGCGGGGCGGGGGCGAAGAGACGGAGCCGGCGGCAGCTTCCGCCGACGGCGGCGCGCGCACGAGAAACTAGAGAACGCGGCTGGGCCCCTGCAGAAGCGCCATGGGTTGTTACTTCTTTTTTTATTTCGGATACGCTCTTTTTTTTTTTGAGATTTGTTACCGTGCTCGAGAGGAACCGATGGTTTCTCTCCAGGTAAATTTTTCCGACCGTCTGATATAAAATAAACTAAGCAAAATGCTGACATGACAGCTCAGTTAATGAGGAAAGAGAGAAGAATTAGAGGAAACCGTTTGAAACCAGGTCTACTCTTGACCCGAGGCACGTGGAAACTACGTTTTTCGCGTTGGGAAGAAACCACTGATTTCTACGTCGGTGCGGACTTGCCGCATTGCAATGGAGCTCGCTGGCTGCCGCACTGGCTAGCTGCCACACCTGCACACCGCCGTGGGAGCTCGCGCACTGCAGCGCTGGCTCGCCGCCGCACCCACGCACCGCCATGAGAGCTCGACCGCCGCCGCTCTGGCTCGCCGCCGCATCCGCGCATCACTGCGGGAGCCTTGCTCGTGCGCCTCTGTGCTAGCCCGCGCCGTCGCGGGAGCTCGCCTGACCTGCCGCTGTTGTGCATGCTCGCTCTGCTGGCCACGCCGCACGCTCGCCGGATGCCACCGTGCGCTCGCTCGTGGCGCTGGCCTCGCGCTCGACGGCCATCACCGCTGCACTCGCTTGCGCTGCTAGCCCCGCACGCTCCGGCCATCGCTGCTGCATGCGCTCATTCGTCGGCCCC
>Ga0182004_10000314_pt1 | contig 27206 bp, 20 predicted proteins | sample Sormic07211540_1_FD_120479 | JGI IMG/M metagenome (GOLD analysis project Ga0182004, IMG submission 120479) | Endophyte microbial communities from Sorghum bicolor roots, Mead, Nebraska, USA - 072115-40_1 MetaG | ecosystem: Host-associated > Plants > Roots > Unclassified | place: USA: Nebraska...
ACAGAAAAATACCAAATTAAAAGAAAAGCAGACAAAATCAAATAAAAGATGACAAATTATTTCTATAAAGGGCAAACTTGAAGAAATTCAAATTGAAAATAAAGAAAACATACAAATTACATAGAGCAGATAAAGAAACCATATTACATCAATAAGATAAGAAATTTACACTGACATAATCAATGTAAGAGCAAGTTTAATAATACAGCTCACTTGCTGGCTGTAAGGTTTCTTACAGCCTTCTTCCAGCCCACCCATACAATAGTTAGCTATTTACTATTAATACATGGCCCACTTATCTCTCTCACAAAGTTTCTTGATTCCTGTGCTTAAGCTGGTTGTAACCTTACAGCCTGCTTCTCTTCTCTCTCCTCCATTCTCTCCTCCACCTCAGCATTTAGCCAGCTTACAGCCTACTATAATACTTGCTCTAAATATTACAGTTAGAGACTATAAAAAAGGTAAGAACTAAACCAAAACATGTAAAAAAAACATATAACCGGTAAATAGGATGTTTTCTGCTAAAAAGGACTGTTTACTGAACAATTTTTGCTAGCAGTAAACACGGAACATGGACACTTCAATAACCAGAAACCTGCAGTCCTGCACACCTACGCTTGGGGACCTACATACGTGGGGACAGGCGCCTGCTACTCTTTTTCTCATGCGTGGGGACCAGCTGTACCAAAATCAACGTAAGGTCTTGTTTGGATGTTGTCGTATTTACTTCAATCCATATGTGTTGGTGTGGATTGGAGTGGAATTTAGTTCAAGTTCCACTCCAATCCACCTCAACACATGTGAATTGATGTGAATACGACTACATCCAAACAAGTCCTAAGGTGTGGATGGATCGGAGAACAGATGGAACGGGAGCGAGAACCGAGTGACAAACGGCAAAAGAATGCCCGAGTGACCTACAGATTTGCCGCAAAATTAACGGGGTGCATTTGGCCCCTGCAACACAGGACAGGTGGACATCCATGGCGGCGCGAGCTATTGTGCCTGAGGCTGTGTGTATAAGAAAAAGACGGCACTAGTCACACGCTTGTCCTCCAGCAATATTCGTTCGTCGTGTTCGTGTCTCCTCCGATCCCTCCCGTGCCCTGCCACCAACCTGGCGAAACCGGCGAGCCACCGCCGCCCGACGAAGCCACCAGTTTTTTGTATCCGCGGTCGATCGCGCTTTTGCACCGCCCACTGTTGAGACACGGTGATCTTTCAATCAGAGAATCAACTTTTGAACATTAGAAGCAGTCTCGGTACAAAAAAAAGAAATTTAATTTAACGTCTGAAGCGCATCCACTAAAAGTCATAACTTTGAATTGGTGAACTTTTGATATTACCCACCACTTTTGGTTTTTGACTCCTGTGCGCGAATCACGGTTATGCAGTCAAAAGCTACGAGTGCACGAACAACTTACTAGATATTGAGATGGTGACTGAAGTTGTTGTTTACATTTTTATAGAATTTCAAGATTACAATGGATGTATAAAAAGATCGTGTTCCCTAACAAATGGATTCAATTCTCAATTCAAAATTTATTACAAACTATAGTATGGAGAAGGGAATCGACGATGTTTTTCTTAAACTTGTGGACTAACGGCCGAAGTTGATATACTTTATGTGTAGTCACACTGCCTCATGGAGTCAGTTGTCAGTGGATCAAGGTGATCGCTGAGTTATACTCTCTCTCTCCATTCCAAGAATCTTGGAGAGTCAAACTTTTCTAATTCTGATCAAATTTATATGATAAAATAATTATTATTATGATGGAAGTGTATGCTATGGAAACCAGCTTCGTACGCAAACTAAGCAAACTCTCATCAGGAGCGTAGGATGATCATCCGATGGTTAGAGGCAATGGTGAGATATTTTCCACTTAAACCTCTACACTCATCCTACTCTAATTAATTCTTTTACAAATCACCCCCCTAAAACCCAGCAGAACCCATGCCGCCGTCACCTACACGAGACGCTATCGCCCCGTCACCTACGCGAGGGAATTCGGCAGAACCCACGCCGACGGGAGCCGGATGACGCCGACGGGATCACCACGAGCACGACGCGGACGCCGGACGAGTAGGACCGGTCTACCGCCGCGCGGGACTGCGACTTAGATGCCGCTTGGAAGCTGCAGGGGGAGCTGGAGCTGCGTTCTAGCCCCTTGAACACAATCTTGCCAGACAAGATCATACACGCGGAGTCCACGGAGAGGCAGCGTGGGGGTGGAGGTGGCGACGGCCGGCGACGGGCCGGGCTGCGCCCTGCGTGGGTGGAGGAGGAAGCGGAGTGGCGGTGCTGCGAGTGGGAGTGGATTCTGTTGGATTTTAGGAGGTGATTTGCAAAAGAATTGATTATGGTAGGATGAGTGGGGGGTTTAAGTGGAAAATATTTCACCATTGCCTCTAACCATCGGATGATCATCCTACGCTCCTGATGAGAGTTTGCATACGAAGCTAGTTTCCATAGCATACGCTCCCTATTATGATACCAATAAAGTATCATTAGGTTCTTTCTTAATTATATTTTTATAATATACTCACTTTACGTTACAAATTTTAGTATTTTTCTCTATAAATTTGGTTAAACATGAAAATATTTTGACTCTCCAAGATTCTTGAAATGACACAATTTGGATGGAGAAAGTAGCATAATCGGAGTCTCGAAAAAGTGAGGCATCACTGAGAGAGAAGAACTAAAATCACAAATATTAGCATTCGGGCTCCGTTGACTGATATACTTACTACTGTACTAGTAAATTTCCATCTGATAATTGGGTCATAACTAATAGTGAGCCCGTTTGGCCATTCCTGATATCACCAAACTTTGAGCTTCTATTAGCGGCCCACCCATAAAAGAGGTGGAAAACTAGAAGCAAAATTCATGTCCTCTTGCAACCTTGCTCTATAGAAGGGCACGTAGAACGCTGTTTAACGAGTATAGCAAAATATTTGCAAAAGACCCCTTCACGCACAACAGCCGAGGCAAGGCCACGAGTCGACAGCTCCGGCTCGTGCTCCGAGAAGTCGATCTGCGAGTGTTGATCCCGTGTGCATGCTATGACCGTGAAAATCTATTAGCTACTTTTCTTATCTGAAGAACGTGCAAACAGGTTCCTCCTTATAATATTAATATAAAAATAAAATCAAATCAAATCCAAAAACCATGATTCAAATTTATTTATTAGATTTCTTTAGATCAGACTATATTTTAGAAGTGATAAAACATATGTTACACATCGAATATTGGTTATAATTTTTGTTTTGTGTAACCTTTAGTATATTTTTATAGAAAATTATTTGTTACTCGTATCCGTGTGACTTTTATATAAAATTATTAATATACTATTTATATTAACGGTTTATCTATAACATTTATGTTTGATCATATTGCCAGATTAGTAGTTTAAAACATATTATAATCATATTTAACTTAATTATTATGCTTGATTTGTTTTGTACCACCTAGCAACACACTGGTGTATAAGGATCATATTCATACTTGATCATGACTGTATGCAAGCATTAAATAATTTATAGACAATTAAATAAATGATCCATTGTATAGCTATCTATTTAGCTGTCTGTGCACGGATTTTAAAAATTTATAGACAGCTTGCTGTCTATGGGTTGTACATGCCCGAAAGGGAAAAGGATACGGTATCCCTGCCAATTCTAGCTAACTTTTCAGAGACGAAACATGACTTAGCCTGTTTGCTTGACTGATAAGCCATAATTAAAAGTATTGTTTGCTGATTTGTTTTGAAAAAAATAATATTGAATGACTGACAGATTCAACAGATAAACTCAAGCGAATAGACTGAGTGCCGAGTCGTTCTCAACCACGGCCGTAATCATGTACAAAATGCTGTCTGCTATGGCTATTCATCATAAAATAATCACCTCACTTTTTTATGTTTAAGGTTGACCAAATATATAAAATGTATATGTAATAATTATTATTACATTAATAGTCAGATATGTTTTTATAATACACATATTATTAGGTATGAATATTGATAATATATTTTATAGATATAATTAAACTTAAAAATATGAATTTCTTAAAAAATGAGATGTACAATTGTTCTAGGAGTAAGGAAGTATTATCTATCTTCCTTTTTATAAAGTGTAGCTTGACATGATATTGTTTTTAAAATTACACTTTGACTATATTTATTTATCTATATTATATTGTTTTCATTATAAACTTATGATACGTAGATAGTACATTTGATTATAAATTGAACTGTATCAACTTTACTATATTATAATAATAGTTAACTAAATTATTGATCAAAGCTTTTAAAGTTTGAACCTTGATATACACGTGTGTCTTATTAAAAATATGGAGGAAGTACATAGTATTAAGCTTACACGCACAATACATGCCTGACCTTTACACTAAACTTGTTGCGTCAAAGAAATTAGTAGATCCATGCCATTGTAATTGGCAAATGACAAGCATGACAAGTTATTAGGGGCGGAGCATAGGCCACACCAAACTGGGCCTATACCCTCCTAATAACTTCTCAAAAGTTCTTAATCGCCATATACTAAACCATGGCTAATATCATTTGTGCATAGTTGGTGGCCCCTCCAATTTATCCCTGGCTCCCTGCGGCATATACTAAACCTGCAGCCTTCTTCACTTGAGTTTATCTGTCGAATCTGCCAGCCATTCAGCAGTGTTTTTCTCTCACAACAAATCAACGAATAGTACTTTCAGTCATGACTTATCGTCCATGATCCCTCTGGTCCCAATCTTACTGTTTTTGTACTCCTAAAGCCTCCATATTAATATTTTGAGACATATATGTGCTCCTAAACTACCCAGTGTTACTCATGTATATGTGCCCCACCTTACCTCTTCGCTCCTTATTGGTGTTAATAACTCACATATTCATTTATGGCATTAGACTAAACTTAAAGGTATAGTATCAAACAACAGGTAAGAAACAGCAGGCTAAAATTGAGGTGAGAGAAGAATAAAAAAAATACAGTACTCAATTCTAATGGCATATGTATGAAAACACGAGCTCCATGGAGAGGGTAGTTCATTCCCATATATGTGGCTTCGAGTTGTGTGTGAGACTATCTCACCTTCCTCTCTACTTATAATGGTTTGATTGCCACACCTTAATAGCCAGCAGACAAGCAAGTCAATCAAGAGTGTGCTCCTATGATGAAGGTTCGCCTTACTGCATATATAATTATTAGTCCTAAAATTTATAGAAGCACCTGTATTTAGGGAGACGGAGTGACAAATTTTTCAAATCAAAGACGCGATCTTCCGGCGTTGGAGAAAGTATGAATTAGTAAGTGTCGATGTCACTGTATAGCTAGATCAAGTGTGGCGACAATTACACTTCGCTCTTAGTAGCGCATCGGATCATCACCGAGGCTGATCAGCTGGTTTCGCAAGCTTGTCTCGACGTTCGCGGAGAGATCCGACAACACGGAACCACACCGACGGCGTGTGCGCGCGTACGCCGAGTCGCCAAGAGCTCGAGCTGCACAGCAAGCGTGCCGCGCGCCGCCCACTGTCTGCTGCGCCAGTGTGCGTCGCCCGGAATCCTCTCCAACTGCGCCGCCGGTCGGCCTATAAATTGGCTTCCTGGCTCCCTCGCCTGTCTCGCAAAGGTCACCATAGAGCAACCACACCAAGCAGCATCGATCTATCTATCCGTGTCTCTGATCTCTCTCGTGCAAGCTAGGAAAGCCCGCACGTACGCGAAGCCGAGAAGCTTCCACCATGGCCAGCACATCAGCCAGCGGGCGGCTGCTCTTCTCGCTCTCGCTCGTCGTCCTTGTGCTCCTCGTGGAGGTACTGATGATCATCGAGAGCAGACACGAGCTTATTGCTTGGTGCATGGTTAACTAAAGCGCTTCGATCTCTGTCGATGATACATACATATATACATGCTAATTAGGGTCCTGGTTTGGATCCTGCTTATTATGTTGTTTTAATTGATTTCTTCGCGTCGTTGTGCAGACCACTGCTCCCCATGGACAGGCTGAGGCCATCGGTAAGCCCTGCTGCGCACTACACTCGTGTGACTCTGGCTGACCTGTGTCTCTTCTTGCTCTGCACATGCATCATCATGCATGCCGATCACGTAGAAATGATGATGGTAATTTGTTGGGGGTGAATGAACGCATATATATGCAGACTGCGGCGCGAGCTGCGCGTACCGGTGCAGCAAGTCGGGGCGGCCCAAGATGTGCCTTCGGGCGTGCGGCACCTGCTGCCAGCGCTGCGGCTGCGTCCCGCCGGGCACCTCCGGCAACGAGAACGTCTGCCCCTGCTACGCCAACATGACAACCCACAACGGCAAGCACAAGTGCCCGTGAACCAACCGTGCATCCTACTCATCACTCCCGGCCGGCCAGCAGCATCATCTATATACATATCAGCCTACCAAGACATGCACGATATGCATGCATGATACTGCTTCATCCTACCTATATATATACGCCATCCGTCAATTGTGTACGCGTGCTTTCAGCCTACGTGCAGTATACTACCATTACTCTGAATTGCGCAAAAATCAGAGCTCTCTGTATTCCGATCATACGTACACGTACATGAATAAACAGAAGATATAAAACTATACTAGTATGAGGAATGTGGTGTTTGGGTGACTCTGCTCCGACACAGTGTCCACATGAAGTGATTAGCTCGGGTATGGAGATATGGTCAATTGAAGCACCACAGGATGTGCTTCACTTATTCCTGTGTACGTACGCATGGCACGCGTAGTGCTCGCTCAGTGCGGCGTTCCGGTGGCAATCTCGCTCCCCCTGGCACGCCCCACACGAGAAAAGCTACCTTTGTTGCTGGTACATACTCCGACGCTATTCACACGGGCGCCTTGTACGCTTGCTGCATGTGACTTGTGAGATCGGTCGACGTGATGCGCGCGATGCGACCAGTGCTGCAAACAAATAAATTGGTACGTAGCACTGCCACTAGTGCACTACACTACGGTTCAGGCGATCACTTCGTCGTCGCAGGACGCGGGCCACGGGAGCTGGACACAGCCAGCCATGCATCATGCATGCACATATATAGCAGTCCCATGGCCGGAGAACATATAGCAGTCACATATAACAAGCCCGCCCTTGATTCTTCTGTAGTTCTGTGTGTCAACAAGTGCTTCGTTCATCACGTTCCTGTTGTGTCTCTACTAATCTGCAAAAGGCGACGAAGCTTTACCCAACGTATCTCCTCTTGCTTAGCCATTCTAGGCTTCTAGCTAGCTTTGTGAAGCAAATTAATTAAGTTGCTCGATCGAGCTGAGCTATATATGTACGTGCAGATGGTCTGAGTATCTCTCGAGTCTCGACAACTACTCGAAAGCAGCCCTCCACCGATCGATCGCGTTCTATACATTGTCGCTCACTCCAACAGTCCAACGGACGCCGCCGTAAGCTCATGGATGGAATCGAGCGAAACAAGCCGACATGCATGGATCAAGGTCAAGGGCACACGACTCTGCTTTTTTATGGAAACACTGCTAGCCCAGCCTAGTATACACAGAGCCACAGAGGGTAGACATACCACACTCCACACGACAAAATGGTTGCCACTTGCAAGTGGCGTACCAAAATCTTGCACAAATCATAACACAAAGGATCGTATCAATACAAAATCTATTCTTGTTAATTTTTATAGGTGACAAAAGTTCCAAGAATGTCTTTTAAGGTTTTTTTTTTCAATGATTCCGCCAAGAAGGTCTTTTACATCGAATATTTTCTCTAGTGTTCTCAGTAGTAGAGGCCTTGGCCTCTCCTGTTTCTTCAAAAAAAAATTTTCTGACTAATGTCTGGTTACATGATGAAGCCCTAACCGATGTCTACCCGGCCCTCTATACTCACTGCACCACTAAGGCCTTGTGCGAAATCTTTTTGGATTTCGTTACTGTACCACTTTCGTTTGTTTGTGGTAAATATTGTGTAATCATAGACTAACTAGGGTCAAAAAATTCGTCTCACGATTTACAGAAAAACTATGTAATTAGTTTTTATTTTTGTTTATATTTAGTGCTTCATGCATGTGTCGCAAGATTCGACGTGACGAGAAATCTTTGAAAACTTTTTAGATTACGGTGGGAACTAAACAAAGCCCAAAGATATCTCGGTCTATCAAGTCTGGTCGACTGGGTTGTTGCGTCAGATTCTGGTGCCTAGACTCTCCGCACAGGCCGCGGTTGAGCTAACACTGCTGCAACAAAGGCCTTGTTAGTTCCGAAAAGATTTTGGATTTCGGTACCGTAGCACTTTCGTTTGTTTGTGACAAATATTATTCAATTATGGACTAACTAGAATCAAAAGATTCGTCTCGCGATTTCCAGCTAAACTGTGTAATTAGTTTTTGATTTCGTCTATATTTAATGCTTCATACATGTACCACAAGATTCGATGTGACGGGAAATCTTGGTCCGAGATTGATCTTTTCCTGACATAAGTCCACGAGTCAACGGCTAAATTATTTTTTGTCTTTTTCTCCTCTTCTTCTCCTTTCCATCCCTCCTCAGGCTTCTCCGATCTCTCTCCCTCTCTCTCTCTCCTCCCACATCTCCAGTTCTCCCTCTCTTCTCGGCCCGACGGCGTTCCACCTCCAACCCTCCTCTTTTCCCGCCCGCGCCGTCCCTTCCTCCGCGGTAGCCACCGCAAGCCCCGCGCGACGCACACGGCGGTGGTCCACGTCGACCAAATCGTCCACCGCATCACGTTCTCCTCCCCGGCGAGGGTCTGTAGGCGAGGTCGCCGGCGAGGAGGTCGACGCCCAGATCCGCCAAAGACACCCTCCAGCTCGTCACAGGTGCTCCTCTTCCTCCCTCTCTCTTACTCACATGGGGGGCTCCGGCGGGTCGCGGCTGTGCGGTGGGCGAGCTCGCCGCCCCGATTCGCCGCCGGTGATGTCCCCCCCCGCCACAACCAACCGCCGCATAGGGGAGGTGATGCATCCCTCCATTTGAGGTAGAGGGGGCTATACGTGGAGACTCGCTATAGGTGAGGGGATGCTTCCCCTTCATTTGAGGGAGAAGGGGGGCTGGGTTTGAGGTAGAAAATTTAGGTATAAGGTATTCAATTGAATGATTAATCTGTGTGAGCCCTCTAGTTTTTTCGGTATTGGGGATGATTTGAGTAATCTGTCGGAGATGCCCTATTTGTGTTCGGATCTGACTACATGCATGATAACTTCAGAGTTTGTGAAAAATATTGGGTTTACATCCATGTCCTGTACTGGGTCCGCCACTAGGATTGAGAAATGACAAGTTGGTCCTTGCTTCTGATCTGGCAGGGGAGCTTCCCCTTTTCTCAAATTTGTAATGCTTAGGCTTTGCTGCCTTTTTTTCTTCTTGATCAAAAAAGTTGTTTCTTAAACATATCCATGCTTTCGTTCATTGTGTGTGGTAAAGACACTCCAGGGGTTCAGCCCTTGTTATTGTTGGAATGCACAGACTAGATCTGTTATTCCCTTAAATTAGCCTCACATGTTATTTTGTAGTAATACATACGTCTTGGTTGTATAATTCTGAACACTGAAGAATAGTGTCGATAAGAAGATTTAGTCGTTGTCATTAGTATTTTTACCAACATGTGCGTACTGTACATGCTTTGTGCATGCCGTTGTCATTGCCAGAATGCACAGACTAGATCTGTTATCCCCTTAAATTAGCTTCACATGTTATTTTGTAGTAATACATGCTTCTTGGTTGTATAATCCTGAACACTAAGAAGATTTACCTTACTATTTACCAACATGTACATACTGTACATGCTTTATGCATGCTGTTTCCTTTATATTTGGTTCACAGTTACATAAGTCTTAGTGATTGCCAATCAAATTTTGAAACCTGCACAACTATGAATGACTGATTTGGACCACCATTTTCCCCACGATTCAGCTGATGCTTTTGGTTGTTGGCCATTGATGATGATTCTATGCGGCATGGTAGTTATTGTTGACATTCCATTTTATTCTAAACAAATGAGAAAAAGGGGGCAAAGCTCATGCCATATTGCCATATGTTTGTTGCGCTAATTATTACTGAATGGGTCAGCAATGCTGGTAGAAGTTTGTTTACTCTATGCAGTGTGAGATTATGATTAGGACCCGTTTGGATCCTATGAATTGAATTCATTCTAATAATTACAATTTAGTCATAGATTAATTATGGTAATATGATTGTATATAAATATATTTGTATATTATTGTTAGCCATACAAGGGACATACTTTATATGTTGCATTTCTATTTTAGGGAAGCGAGTTGAAGAGTGTGCTATAAGTTGGAGAGTAGAAATATAGCATGGTGATCTATAGAATCCATTTCCATCTCCCACCCTATGAATTTGAGATAACTTACTTGTGAACTTGGGAAAGTTGTGGAATGTCAAATTCCAAACAAAATAGCCTAATCCATTAAGTAGATTCCAATTCCTCTAAAATGAAGGGATCCAAATGACCCCTTATTTGAATTCGGTCAGAAAGCTGTATTGGGATCTATTTATTGCTACTTTGGTGCCACATCAACACTATTTTTCTATATACCTCGCCAGCGTGGAATTTCCTATATGTTCTGATAAAATGTTAAATTATTGTTTAATTCATTGCAGTAGCAGCCAGTGGGGTTTCAGCCAGACAACAACCATGAGTCTTGCTTGTCTTGTATGCCATGGCATGAGCAGCCCCTCGAACTCTCTTAGAAGCTACTCAGTGTCAAGTTCAGAGGAGGAAAGCCGATGTGGAGCTGCTGTTGCTTGCTTAGCTCGAAGAGTAACACCAGCTGGAACTTCTAGTGTCGGGACATCAAAAGTGACCCCTTTTCCTCCCATGGTGAGTGGTCAAGTTGGCACAGAGGGCACTCCTCGACTTCAACGCAGCCGTGCTGTGTCCAGGGACCTTGTTAGAGATTGGAACTTCGATGAAGTAATTGTTGCAAATTAGAGTAGCCTTCAACAGTTGTCAGCTGGACTTGTGCTCTACTTATCAGGGAGGAGATTCCTTCATTTGATGTAAATTTTTTCATAGTAGGCGCCTGAAAGTCCATGTTACTATATATCAGTACTTAATGACTTGATGAGAAAACCCTCGAGAGGGATGGTACCTTTCAGGAGCAATACTTCTATTGTTGCCGTTCTATATGATCGTGTACCTCTGTAGTTAGGATAAATGTTTTCAGTGTCTCTTCCTATTTTCAAACATGTATAAGTTGTCATGTACCTTTATGTATATTATGAATGAATCCAATTTCTAATCTCGATCTAGTTCTGAAAACTGAAGTGATGTTTTGGTGTACTGCAATTGATCTTTTAGGTCTACATTTTGTCAGGCAATCAGGCTTGACATGTTGAGTCCGTATTATCTGCTGTAACCCTCTACGGTTAGTTGGTTGGTTACTCAGCACAAATGAAGGCAGAAACAAAGCTTTTGAGCTGGACTTCCCGAATGGTTGAAATGAAGATATACCATGGGATCTTCTCCCGCATTTGATCGTAGAAACACAAAAGGGACGGACATCTTCTGTCTTATCAGACAGTTTTCACACTGCTTTACACTCTGCATCTTCACTAATAACCCTCTCTTTCCCGGGATTGATGTTGAGCCGTGATAACAATTTTGTTCACCTGTTCTCTATTTAAATCTTGAATCTTGATATCCATTTACGCGCATGGCAATACTTGATAAAACTTGTTGCCCTTTTTTTTGCCGGTGTAGTTGTTCCAAAACCTCTTCATAACAGAACATGTGTCATCTCATGGGTTCTTCCATGTGTTTTCCGTAAGAGACTACATAAATTGGTACACAGTATCGGAATGGGCACTTTGCCCCTCCCCCTCCCCCCCCTGCATTTGGGCCACGCTCCGCCCCTGTTCCTTATCACTTCATGTAAGTTTGAGAACTATCTAAACAAGTAAAAACACAACAAATATCTTGCAGGTAAAAAAAAATCCATTGCAGAGTTTATTTAAATTATAGCAAGTATATCCAATTCTTCAGATACAAACCAAAGCCAAATGACAGCAGAAATAATTTTTCCAAAAAGGGAAGTAGATGGATCCTATTTTACGTCAATTGAATATATTTCCTATGATACAACAATGCAGAAGCCCTGGTCCACAACTGATTAGCGATATGTTGGTTTTGTTAAACAGCAACAGGGGGCTTGAGCAGAGCCATTGCTTCTTTAATCTTTCCCATTGCAGCTTGCAGTGTTGACATAGCTGCAGCATATGAAATGCGAACGCCCTTATCATCGCCAAATGCATCCCCAGGGACAAGTGCAACCTATAATGCAATCAACAATAAGCACTGTAATGTTCTTGTATCTTATACTGATGTTCCCAAAATTGAAGTAAGTTCTTACCTGTGCCTTTTCCAACAGGAACAAACAGAGGGACTCAGAGTCCTTGATGGTACCAAAACCTTCCACCTCAGACCCATAGTATGAGCTGAAGTCGATAAATAAATAGAAGGCTCCCTGTAAACTTGAGAGCTTAGATACTCTCCTGGTGCATGTTATATATTCTCAATAAGTACTGTAAACACACCTGAGGTTCGGATATCTTTACTCCTGGCAGCTCCCTAAAGCTTCTTACTAGGTAATCACGACGCTCCTGGAATGCTTTGACCATGGTTGATACTGCTTCACCACCAGCATAACCTAGGTTCAAAGCTGCAAGCCCTGCCTTCTGTGATATACTACTGGCCCCAGAGGTGTACTGAAGTAAACAAGGCACTAGCATCAGGGCTCAGTGTGATAACTAATTCAAGAATTTCAAGTCAGTTTCTACAAGATCCCAAGATTATGTCACAATGACACAGCACACACACTTAGAGGTGCATGGTAGAGGTTGCAGTCCTTTTAAATAATAGAAATGGTTGGCAATATGATGTTAGTATGTCAATGTATTGGTGAACTAAACATAAAAATGAAAATTCTCATGCTAAAAGTCAGTATGTAAACACAATAAGGAAATAAGGTTCTTTGGTGAAATGATCTTATAAGATTAGCATTGTCACAAAGAAAGGAACAAAAACAACCAAAAATTGGTTATAACCTGCAATTGTAAGTGTGAGGAGAAATAGAGTAATAATAAAATCAGCTAACATTTAACTGCATATCATTTTAAACGACTGCCCACCTGGCTTTGGATCTTTCCACAGGCCGCGACGAAATGTTTAGGGGCAGCTAAGTATCCGAGTCTCCAGCCAGTCATAGCAAAAGCCTATAAGAATATAGATCATTTAGATATTCAAAACATTAGCTGAACATGCATATGGTCTTCAATATAGCATAATGCAATGAACAATGAAATCTGCTTCTTCACTTATCAAGTATTCAAGTGCCATATGCCACTAAATTATTTTCTAAAAAATTTAGGCCCTATGTGCTATTACAGAAGGACTCTTACAGCCCTTTAGATTCACCCACAAAAAGGAAATAAAAATAACAGCTAGCTAACTACCTTAGAAAATCCATTCACAGTTAACGTTCTTTCCCACATTCCAGGCAATGAAGCAAAGCTTGTGTGTTTCGCAGGTTGATAGATAATATGCTCATAGATCTCATCAGATAAAACCTGGAAAGGAAACATTAATAACATGGCACATCATTAATAAAGGTGGATTTTTTATGCAGGGTACCAGCTCTAAAATAATTGAACTGGATATAATAAGATCAGAGTGCTTACTAGGAGCCTAGGATGCTTTCTGACTATAGCAGCAATCTCCTCAAGCAACTCCTTAGGATACACAGACCCTGTTGGATTAGATGGAGAGCAGAGAATCAAGATCCTTGAATTTTCATTGATCACTGAGGCAAGTGACTCTGGCCTTAGCAGGTAATTGTCTGATATGCTTGTAGGGAGAATAACTGGCGTTGCACCAGCCAGTCTAGCCATCTCAGGGTAGCTGACCCAATATGGAGCAGGTATCAAAACCTATGATAAGATAGCAATTCATTATTTTTGGAGAACACAATGCAGAATGTTCCAGAACAATAAGCGCCATAGTATTCTAATAGTTTTGTATCATCTGGATTAAGCAGTACATACTTGCAGTTAAACTAAGAAGAATAAAGCAATCACCTAGGCTCCTAAAGGTTACCGTTCACAGCCTCCTCCCTAAAGTACATCAGGACAGAAGGACCCAATGCCGCTACTTTTATGGACATTTCAAATATTAATGTTATTTAAGATCATTCCTCCTAGATTTCAAGTACAGAGATAATAACAGTATGTGGACATTTCTTACAGGGCTTGTTCGATTCAGCCTAATTCTATATATATCCATAGTGTAGAACTTGGAATTGGAAGAATTTTCAAATTATGGGAATAACTTCTTTTGCACTAGGGAAACCAGCTACAGAGCAAGCACCCTAAGAATTTCGAACATTCATAAGTTGAAGCAAGGTTGTAGAATTTGCAGTATTAAGAGTAAAGATGTGTATAAATAATAATTAATTATCTACAACAGATAAGCATATGCTGCTCTTATCATGGATACCTAAACAATTGACACGGAGTAATATTTAAAAAAGTTCCTCCTATGAAGAACTAGTTAGAGAGCTGAGAGCTTTACTTCATCACCAGGTGAGCATACAGCAAGCACTGCTTGTGTAATGCACTGCTTGGCTCCATTGCTTACTAGCACCTGATCGGGTGTGTACGATAGACCATTCTCCTCTGCATATCAAAAGCCAACATTAGTTGTTAAATTTCTCAACTAATCTGGCAAATCAGGGAACGAGGAATCTGTCCGCACACACCCTCAAGCTTTTTGCAGATAGCCTTCCTCAGCTCCAGAGTTCCGGCATTAGGCGTGTATCTTGTAGCCCCATCTCTGATGGCATTCATCCCAGCCTGGACCCAAGCAACAAAGAGGGATAATCAACCTAACTTCCTACAGCTGCTAGAAATGTCAACAAAACACATTGCTCTGAGCTCTGCCCTGAGATTCAGAGTTGCTATGATCCAAACGAAAATATTGTTACATGAATCGGCAAAACAAATTCATCGTGAAGGTATTTGCAATTAAGCTGGCTAGCACTTTCCCCTAACACCAGGACTCCAGGATACACATTGCACCAAGATCCCAAACTAATACGACATATGTTCCTGTTTTTTATACTCTCTCTCTTTCTCCCCCCGGTCCCTTCCCTTTGCAGACCAACCATTTAAGAAGGCCGCTCTGAATTCTCACCTCAGCGATCACGGCCGGCGTGTCGAAGTCTGGCTCCCCGGCGGCGAGTCCGATGACTGGCACGCCGGCCTGTCGCAGCGCCGTGGCCTGGTCGGTGATGGCCATGGTCTTGGACGGCCTGAGCGCGCTCACCCGCGGGCTGATGGTCGTGTCAACCGCCTCCGCCCGCACCGTCACCATCCTGGCCCTGGACTTCAGCGACTCTCTCGCCCTGCGAATCAAAGACACGAGCAGCAGCCTTTACCGACGGGCGCACACGGACGACGAAGACGCGGGGGGGAAGTAAGGCTGGCCGATTGCTGCCGGTCAGGCGCTTGCTCACCTGGGGAATGACAGGGAGGCTGTGCCAGGGGAGGTTTTTGTGGGGAGGGTGAAAGACGGGGTGGAGGTGGAGGAGGAGGTGGCAGCGAGGGAGGAGAAAGATGCCATTGGAGCAGCTCCGGCTGCGGCTCTTGCTTTGCTCGTTGGCTGGTGGCGCGTTTCAGCGAGGTTGTTGGGCTACTGGGTTATACTGCTCCGCTTGGGAAGGGGAAGGTGGGGTGGTAGGTGGGTCGCCGCCGGAGACAGTGCTGGGCTGCTGGCTCTCCTGGTCCTGGCTGCGTCTGCTGGGTTGGTGTCGGAAACGGGATGGTTTGGTTGGCTTGGCTCCTTTTTTTTTTCTTTCCAATTGGATAGGAAAATTAGGGGAAATTCATCTACTAGTAAATTTCTTTTTTTAAGACAAAAAAGAGTAAAGTTCATACGTGCTTTAGTTTGAACATCCTTTTTATAGGAATCCCTGGGAAGTTGATCCAAGTCTGAACAATTGATTTCTCTTTCTGAATTTTGTATAGTAAGAATCACCTTGGAATCTTATAGGAAATTCAGAGCATCCAAATACATATCCAAGTCCCTCCGTTAAAACTCACACAAGGATTAGGTGGGAATTGCTCCTCAGAGAAAATTCATTCAAGCACGTGTCAAAAAAAAAAAACTCAATTGAACACCCATCTAAAATACACACAATTGGACAGCACCATCGAACTTCAGTCCAGCCCTTCACCGCCAGGATTCCAGATATCGGAAAGGATATAACAACACTGTACTCCAAAGTCCCAACAGGAGTGAAGAAAAAAAAAAAACACATTACAAACAACAGTAATGGATGCTGATCAGCAAAGTTGCTAAAACCTGAAAGCATGTAATCCGAGCATAGAATTTCATATCGTAGTTCTATCACCATTTTACAGTGAAGCATGTAAGTTCTATTTCTCATACAACACAGCTCCTGCATAACCAATTTTTCAAAGAAGTTGTGTGGGCGAATTAGGCTACAGATATTTCTGGCACACATTCAAGAAATGCCAAAACGCCAGTGAGGATTCTTTTCTCCTCGATCTTTTTTTGCTCATTCTCACAAAGGGAAACCATGGTGGCCCAAAATTTGAATATAAATGAGTCTAGCAGAAACTGAACTATATGCTAATCAACAAGTGAATAGCAAAAGCCAAGCTATGGTAGATTCTTGAATCTTGACGTTATTATTAAGAGCGGAGCATCTTCACTTTGGGCCCAGACTTCTTCATTTGCCGAGCCCTTTCCTTTTCCTCTTTCTTCCTGAGTGCCTCAGCACTTAATTTGGCATCTGCCTCCTCCATGAGTTTCTTCTTTTCAGCCTTTTTCCTTTGCAGGGCCTCCTGCCTGGCACTCTGCAGTTCCCTGAAAGCCTCTTGAGCGGCCTTTGTTCTAGCTCCATCAGTTTTTGAGCGAGCCTACAAACAACAATATATATAGAAAACTTTAGACATAATCGGAACATGATGATGAGCTCTACAAAGAGAAAAAAAATGGATACTCACATGAGAGCTAAGCTTATAACGCCCAACCAAATCAATGAAGTATGGCACAAGAGCAACCAATCTTGTCATCTCTGACATTTTGCTTGCATCTGGCAATACAAACTTGAATGTAAGGACCTTCTTGTAGGATCCTGCCAACTGGTCTGAAATATGAAGCGAGATGAACCACTTTCCAAATTTCTCAAATGCCTTCTCACCAAGAACCTAGAGATGAAAGAATCATTAGAAGCAGGGTAAGGCACACTATATACAGGATAAACTAAATCAGTCGCAATATTGATCCATTCAACCAAGCTTAAGCTTAGGTTCTTGGTCTTAAGACAGTGTCCAAGTCCAACTGAATAGCTTTCTTGGTCTAGTTACTCTCATTCAAGTCCTAACCAAAGTCACAAAAAACGGGTTCACCACCTTCGACCCTTGACCGGGTTCGTTGACCCCAACCCGGGTTCACGGGTTCATTTTCGACCCGAAGTCTAAAATCTCTCGCAAGTAGAGTACCACGTACCGCGACCCCGTACCTCGACCCCATCGACCAAGAAACTTTGTGACTATGGTCCTAACCCAAAAGATCAAGATGAAAGTGCCAGTAATAAATGATTCATAATGTTTAGAAACAGACATTGGCCTTATCTTATCAGACATACTTACTGTTTTACAATAAGCACCGCAGATCTAATCTAGCTAACGACAGATTTCACAATAACCTAAATTGGACCTTGGCAAAATCCAATCATTTCACAGGCAGATCTCAAAACTGCTTTATATCTTATATAAGGGCCTGTTTGGATGGCAGCGTGGGAAAGCTGCCTGAGCCAGGCATCGCTCCCAATTGTTCGATTTCGAGCGCCTGGGATCATATGCGCTTGCCTGGCCGGTGCTCCTAGGCCAGGGCTGCATCCAAACACGCCCTAAGAAACTGAAGCTACTTCAATCGTTAAAAATCTTATTCTCTAACATGAATGAACTTGATTATGGAAGTAACAGCAAATGTCCCAGTATGTTCTTTCCTTGTTCAACCAAGCTTTCATCAATGTCCAAAAGGTGGCAGAGCAAGAAAATATCAAAGACAAAAACAAATCTCCAAGAATGAAGAAATTCAGGAGAGAGAAACATGACATGTTTGAAATTCAATAAAAGGTAGTTAAAATCTACATCTACCAACATGCTACTGCACATCTGCATTTATACACTTCCATAATTTAAAAAGGCTATCCATTTCATAACTTCATGGTATCCCATCGCCTACTATAAACAAAATACTACCTATAAAGAACAATAATAAAATAACTTGTGCCACGGACAATAGGAACTACTGTTGATAAGCTTTCCATCAAAGCAACAAGCTGAGCTCAGTTTGCAATTCAAAATGCAAAATTTAGTGGGTGTTTCGTGTTTGGGACTGCTCTGCTCCACGTTTTTTTAGCTCCGCTCTACATTTTTTAGCCAAACAGTATCAGCTCCACGCACTCAGTTCGAGAAAAAAGGGTGAAGTTGTTAGAGCACCTAAAGAGGTACTCCACAAGCTTCAGTTTTTTTGTGGAGCTGCTCCACAGTGGAGTTTGTGGAGCGAAGTTTGTGAAGCAGTCCCAAACACCCCCTTAGTTTGAATACAAGCAATCGAGCATCCTTCTCTGTTCTCTAATGTCAGCTTTTAACAGCGTAAGTTAAAAAAAAATGTGAGCCTACCTCAAACCACACAAATTTGAGTAGTTCTCCTTCTGAATCATATTTTTTATTTGAAAATTCAGCAGTTAAGATCCACCTTTATCAAGTTCATTAAATATTGAAGCAGCAACTTAGTGTAAGCATATAAGTTAATAATCTTATCCAAATGAAGCATTTACTTTAGTGAATCCACAAAACCAAATTTCTGTAGTTCACTCTCACCTGATCAAGCACAGCCTCAGTGATGATATCCCCAGCAACCTCCTTAGACTCGGCTACCACAGCAAGCTCATCCGACACCCACTTCCTTCCAGCAGGGGCCGAAGTGAGAACGTTGGCAAACCTTTGCAGATCCCTCTCCTCTTTCTGCATAGTCTTGGCCGCCTTCTTCCTGGCCACAGCCAGAATCACATGGTCCATGGCCTCTTCGTTCATTACCACTTCAAACGTGATGGTGTCCTTCCTAGGGAAGACCAGCTCGACGAACTTTGACAGCAGGTCGTGCCGCGCCCGCATCTCCATGGTGGCGAGCATGCCCTGGCAGAAGCGTCTCCCGCTGGCATAGAACTTGAACACGTCCTGCCCCTCCTTGAGCAGGAGTGGCGTGTCCTTGCCATCGCCAGTGCCTAGAAGGCTGAAGTTCTTGTCGAAGATGGAGTCCCTGGTGGCGAACTTGGTGGCCCAGGCCAGCGCGATGTTCTCGTTTTGCCGCTTCCCAGTGAAGTAGTTGAGCACGAAGCAGATCAGGAAGCTGACGCACGCGATCTCGACGGAGAACGCGCGGAGGAGCTCAGCCGGGGTCCTCTTCGCCGCAGGCGCCGCCTCGGCCGGTGCCTCCGCGGAGGGATCTGACGGGTCGGCCTCGGCCGGCGCGGCGGAGTCGTCGGAGGAGATCGCTTCGGGCACGGGGATGCCCTCGAACTCGTCCTCGTCCCAGAGGTCGAGCGCCGGGGTGGGGTCCCGAGGCGCAGGCGTAGCGGGGTTGTTAGGGTTCGGCGCGGATGTCGTCGTGACGGGAGGTGAAGGCGCGGAGGTGGAGAGGGAGATGGGCGGAGGGGGCGGGAGGTCGACGCCGTCCAGCCCCTCCTCGTCATCGTCAGCATCGAGTCCACCGGCCGCGGAGGGAAGGTCGTCGGAGTCGAAGCCCTCGAAGTTGGCGGCGAAGGAGAGGGAGATGTTGAGGGCGAGGAGCAGCAGGATGAGGAGGGATGCACGCGGCGGCCGGAGCCGGATCAAGCTCGGCGCCGCCATAGCTGAGGCGGCGGAAGGGGAGTGTGGTGGAGACGACGAAGGGGATGGTCTTAACTAGCACGGCGGTGCTGGGGGAAGGTGGGGGGGATAAACGGGGGAGGATGGATGGAGGAGCCGTGCGACTTGCTACTGTGAAGTGGTTGATCGTTGGGATCTGAGATTCATTTTCGTTCTCTCTGTTTTTTTTTTCTTTCGGGCGTGATTTGGCAACAGACGGAGGGGATGGTGCAATCCGATTTTTTTAATTTTTTTAAATAAAGGATTCAGACTGGTTTTAATACCGGACAATATATACACTTCATAAGTTTTTTTTTGTTAAAACCGCACAAAATATCTAGAAGTAGTATAAAATCAAATAAATTAGAGGAAGAGATTAGAGGAAGAGATGAAGTCATACTAACCGACTTGTAAGGCTTGTTATATCGGCTATGTCTTTCACGCAGAGCATCTTCAACCGTTTAACAAATGACTTCTCATTCATAATTGTTTTAATAAAACAAAAAAAAATCTCCTTCAACAGTTTGGTATTTCAATTTCTCTTCCAACTTGGAATATCTTCCTATCTAGCACGTAAATTGGTATGGGTCGTTCTCCTCATGCTTAGCGGGGCTCTTTGTTTGCTTAGCGGGTTTTGGGGTTTTTAGAAACAAAAATTGCTAAACTGTTAGAGATAAAAAAAAATTTACTTCCCATATTATTTTGGGAGTTGGCAAACAACAAGATTTGAGAAACAAATTTACCAAACGATTGGAGATGCTAATATATTTCATCCTTTTATGTCCTGATGACATACTTTCAATACCTACATATTTGAGTTCATATCAAATCTAATTTATGTGAGTTCATATTGAATCTAATTTATGTATGACGAGGCGAGCTGAGTGTAGCTCAGCCCGTATGTTGTTTGCAATGGTTGTATTTTCTAATTTTATTTTTAAGTTACAGCGTCGTTCTTTTCACTTGGTAGATAATGTTATCCTAAAAAGTGAGATACATATTATGAGTCATGACTTCGATAAACCTTAAGATATGTTGGCTCAATCTACCAAAAAAACTTATAGAGTAAGATGTGTATGCATAGATCTATAGGGTAAAATATGCACCGCGCGGCTGCAGCGTGTTTCAAAGAAACATGTATGATGAGGTGTTTGGTTCCACCTTCTAAACTTTAATTGTTTGGATATATACATATAGTATTAAATATAGGCTAATTACAAAACAAAATGCATCGCTGGCCCTTCTAAATTCAATCAAGTTTCAATAAACTACTGTATTTTCTATTAAAAACCTCTAAACTCAATCAAGTTTCAATAAGATTTTGCAGTGCTGGTCCTTCTATATAACAAAGAAAGAATTGTATTCTGGCTCCGTTTAGCCTTTGATCTCCCGCGTTAACACGTTTTCCTTGCTGGAAATCAGGATAGCAATGGGCATTCAAAACCCGAAACCAATGGATTTTTACTTTATTAGGGTAAAAGTACGAGTCAATTTCTCTATCTATGAGTTTGTTGATAGGCAAAGATCTAGACCCAACACGTTTGTGTGCATGAGTATGGGGATGTAGTACCCAAACCAGTAAATCCATGGGTTTCTAAAATCCGATCCATTATAGTGAAGCAATCAGATCAGTTCACAATATCCTAAATTTTTTTTTTGACGGTCAATTTTTTTTTTGACAGTCTATCCTAAATTTTTCTACTAAACTGCTACGTTCACAGACATATATAAGATGATATGTCCATTCAAGTAAAAAATGAGAAGAATAAATACAATTTCATGTTTTGAGACATGATTTTTCATGTTCTATTTTTTTCTTTGTTGCTACGTGGATGTGCTTAGGGCACTCACAATGCATGGTGTGTACTCGGTCAGGTCTGCCTACAGACGAATTGTCTTGGACTCTGTGATAGAGTCTTGCATTGTGAGTACCCTTATGGGCAACCCAATAGATATCCGTAACTAGATAGATACAGGTCTGAGCACCAAATTAAACCTATCATAGATCATGTGTTTTTTAATGGGTAAATTTTATATTAGGCATGTTTACTTGTAAAATATTTTGCAAAATGTGAATAGTATCAATTTCGTTTGTATTTAACAAATATTGTCCAATCATGGACTAAGTAAGCTTAAAAGATTCGTCTCATCAATTTCGACCAAATTGTGTAATTAGTTTTTATTTTCGTCTATATTTAATACTTCATGCATACGTCTAAAGATTCGATGTGACGGGGAATATAAAAAATTTTGTAAATTTTTTTGGAACTAAACAAGGCCTTATAGGCATGGGTTTAGACTAACAAAATCTAACGGGTTTTATATGGGAGTATCAGAAGGTCCCGAAGGGCTGTGCACGCAAACTCTGCTCCTTCCTTTCCGAAGAAAACTGGTCAGTCCGACTCTCCGCCGCGCGCGTCAGCCGATGGAGGAGCTGCAGGCTGCCGTGACGGCGCACCTGGACCAGGTGTCGGGCCTCGTGCAGGCGCTCTCCTCCGAGCTCCGCCGCGGCATGGGGCCCGCCGCCGACAACCTGCGCGCCTTCATCCGCGCAGTCGACTGGACGGTATTCTCTCCGGATCGGCGGATCCCCTAATAGGAGATCGCATCCGGACCCCCAAGACCTTGCTTTTTTTCCCCTCTCTCACTTCCAGAGCTCACAAAGAATGCGATACTGTTTCAGGAGCCATGGCTCATGTGCTTGATGGCATTCCATGTGGTTCTGCTGCTCACTGCTGTAGGGTTCAGGAGGAATGCCAACTTCCAGCTATTCTTGTTATTTCTTGCTTGTGAGTCTTTTGTTCCTTCTGTTATTACTAAGCACGCATTGCATATGAGCAAGTACATTGTTGCTGGGGGGAAGGAGTATGCAATTCCATCCATATTCCACAGCAAGAATTGCCTGGTGCCGATAAATTTGTAGTTTCAAATTTCGTCAGCACAATTTCTAATCCAGGTTTATTTTGTTTCTCTCTTTTCCTTTGGTGCCATTTGATTCAGACCCTTCCGTGTGAAATGAAATCATCGAGGGGAAATTGATATTGACATTAATTTTGATCATATTATTCGGTAACAGGCCAAGAGCAATTTAGATGTTTATACACCAATTTATTAATACCATTGGCTAGTGCATACCTCACTAACTAAAACAAGTAAATTAGTTTCTTCAACACTGACACACTTATCAAAAAAATTCCCTACCATCTCGCAGTTGGATGATTTCTCCTTGAATCCACATCATTTTCTTACTGTCTCATTTAGATTTCTAATGCTATAAGCCTATAATAGCATAAATATACTTCTGTATTTGGATGAACAAACCAATGATGGTATGAGTTTCATCTCACATTATCTTGCAACACTAAATTACAGTGAGATTTGGAAGATTGGGAATTTGGAACCTCATATTTTGATTTGCTTTGGTTCTCAGTTCATGGTTTACCTATGCAGATTCAGGAGTGTATCTAGCTGAAAAGATGAACAGATACCTGGGAGAGCACTGGAAGAGCTTTACCAGTAGGAATTATTTTGACCGTTCTGGAGTTTTCATCTCGGTCGTCTGGTCTGGGCCCCTTATCTTCATATCTATTGTCAGTGTGGTTAGTAAAAATCTGGCATACCCTGATGTAAAGGTTTCTGTTCATTACATTCAGCTGTTTATTTGCAATTTACCTTATGTTGCTTATCTTTCTACTCTTTGATCATTCCAGATTAGCAGCCTCATTGCATTATGTCGATTGATGGTGAAATGGAAGAGAGCAGAACTTAGGCACCGGGCTCGACTTGCTCGTGACAAGAAGGATTGAGAGAAGAGGAAAAAAATCCTTATTATGGTAGAATCGAATGATTTAGTGAGGTTGGACTTTTCTAAAGTTTGTGTGTTGCTTCTCAGAAGGGCACTCAAGAATTAAGTGTTGGAAATCCTGGATAAGCAAGGAGTGTCTACAGCTATTGTCCTTGCTGATCATGAATTCCTGTAGGGCATACTTCATCAAAAAATAGATATGGTATCTGTCTCTATCTTGTTTTACATTGTAGATGCAAACACGGATGTAATCTTGATTGAAATTGCCTTAGGACCAAAAGTCTATGACTCGAAGAATTTATACAACTTCAAAACAATCATTGACTTTAGACAACTTCAAACACCATTTGTCTATGACTAGGGAGAACGGTTGGCATTGAACAAAATGCTAGGAAGTATCCTCAAGAAAATAGAAAAATCCAAATGTTCAATATTATGTTTCAGTTGGATCTTTTACTATTAGCAAATTTTGTGCGAATGGCCGAATGGGCCAGTAGTTTAGTGAGCGCAGGTCTGTAGCCTAGTTGGTAGCACCTCAGTCCTGACTTAGATTGCCCGCTATGTTACTGACCTGACTGTACACAAGAAATTTCTGCTTGTGCAAAAAATGAGAGAGTGGGCTTTCTCGTTTAGGGCATTTTTTCTGTTACCGAATGTTGCATACATTATACATACATGTATTAATGGCTTACAAGGATTTGATTGACGTGTTACATATGAAACAAATCCGTGTTAGCACAGTGTTTACAATTTCTTCAGCTTTCTAGCTAACAGAGAATTACTAGACCTTTTCCTGAAGAAGTAAAAACCTAGGGCCCCAAGCAACGGCCAAGAGGTTACAAGAGCAATGTAAGCAAGCAACCAGACTGACCTCCCCTGGGTTCGACTGAGTTGGTTTATGGATTTCTTAACAGGACCAATGGCTTCACAGATTTTGTTCGCATATGGCTCTTCTCGCTGTTCTTGAGATCCTCCGTGTGCTTGAACAGTCATCGCATTCCCTTCTGAGCTGTTTTTATCATCCGCCCAACTGTCACTCTCATTTTGTATTGCTCCGGTGTTTTGATTGTGTTGTACGTGTTGGACAACCATGCTATCATTGAGTTCAATTTCACCAGAAATCTCGTTGTGCAAGGAGTCACCGTTGTTAGGGCTATCATTTGTTACTGCAGCTACCATTCCATCTTCCATGAAATTCACATATGGGCTTTTGTCAATTGATGATTCCAACGATGAGTGCAAATCATGTTCTTGTGCCTGCATTCAACTATAACATGTTACGTTATGTTAACCAGAGCTGATATGTGAAGTACTACCAAGCACCACCTTCTGCCGATGCATGTAGGGGCCATCATGCAGAGCACAGAGGAACTCGGAAACAGGCTTTACCCACCTGTCAAGCATTCAGATAGATACAGGCTGAACGTCAATCACTATTGACTGATCAAATAGAGAAGTCATATCTTATGTTAAAAAGGAGACGCAAGGGCAAAAACGGAGTAATTGATGCTAAACATTTTTGCCAAATAACTTACCAAAGCTTTCTAGCAGTTAGGCCTTCAAAGAAAGCAAGATGTCCGCCATTAGGTGTAGTTGCCAATACAATGTTTTTGTTTGCCCTAAATCAGCGCATGCATAGGGGCCTTATCAACACATTAAACCAGAAAATATTCAGAATAGTGAGCTTTCGTCGTATGTTTACCTGCATTCATCCCAGGGAATGGCCTCCCTTGTGCAGAGGGGGTCATCTAAGGCACTGATACAAAGCAGGGGAACTGAAACGTTGCTGATATAATTTGCACTGCTGCACTTGCGGTAGAATGTGTCCACTGTCTGAAAGGAGCTAGTCACTACATGGAATTCACTCCTAAAAATCATACAACACCTAAATTACAACAACGGCAACACAATTTTAAATAGCACTAGCTAACTGAATCAAAAAACCCATGATTATTTTGAGTTACATTGATAGGTTCTCTAGGTCATGACTTTTCTGCTGGAACTTGGAGCCCAAACCAAATACCAATTATATGATTCATGTTCAAGTAACCCATATTCTATAAAGTATAAATACTGTACAAATAAAATTTGTATGCTAGAACTGGCTGAAATTCCTAATACATCTTTCTCATCTCGACAGTAACGAAGTGTTGCTGTGCCATCAGTCCAGAACTAAGGTGTCCAATTCAATATTTTCTCATGCAGACCCGCAAATTCCAAGGCTGCAATCCTTGATGCTGCCACAAGTCCTCTAACAATAAATGTAACCCTTGCTTCTACTGACACTATCAGTAGCAAGTGTTTCAGGTTTCCCTTTGATTTATTAAGAGCTGAAATCAAACACATGTACTCCATGCTACTAGTGAGGTCACAAAATACCATATGATAACCTCACTTTTGTAACCATCTGCCCTGGATGCTGGATTCAATCAAGCAAGATGCTTTTCCTTCAGGTCTTAGCCTTTTCCTGGTTGTTATTATTTGTAAAGTGGAATCTGTTAGCCTAAAAGCCTGGTGTGTGAGGCGATACATTTGCGCCTCCCTTTGTAATTTATCCCTCTCTTAACGAAATAACACACAGCTCTCCTACGTTGTTCGAGAAAAAAATTCAAGCAAGAGGCTCAAATGTGCAACATGAGATTGAGCAGACCATTATATGCTTTCGATATGGAGTCATCTGATTGTTAACCATGGTTCACTGTTTAAACTAGTGCCTAAATTTTGAGTGCTCTTGGATTTTTCTCTTTAATCGTTTGATGTTGACTGCTCTATGTTTTTTTTGGGTGATAGCACTGCGCGTCAAATTTCTTCAACTTTTGCATTTTCAATGGTCACCAGCCAGTTTCCCAATTCTCAAAGTAAACGAGATGCTATTTTGACGAAAATGTTTTAGAATCGCATCCACATATTTGAAAGAGGTGTGATGTTATGGAATTATCAATTTATCATGGATAACCTAATTCCATCATGTAAGCTACTCTGTCCCCAAAAAAGAGTCATTCTAGGATTCAAATTTTGTCCCATAAAAAGTGTCACCTGCCAACGTTACAGTCCTACATATAGCTACCGTACCGCAGCTGTCCGTGTCTCACATCTGCCTTCACTCCTGCCGGCCAATGGAACTCGGCCAGGAATAAAAAAGCGCAGACCTCCATCGCCACCTGCTACTGCTTGCACCAGTACTACACTTCTTTAGCTGATGGAATCATTGCATACTAGGGGTATGCAGGTATTTTACCAATGTCCTTGATACAAACGCCGTTCTCCAAAACGACCCAATTTAAGGGACAGAGGGAGTACATATTTTAGGCAGCATTTTGGTAAAAACGAATATGTTTTGGCTGGACACACCCTGCTGTGTCAGTCCATTCTAATGGAAAGAGTAGTCCACAACCAAAATGGGGCGCGCGCAGGGGGGGGGGGGGGGGGCC
>Ga0182004_10000315_pt1 | contig 27191 bp, 22 predicted proteins | sample Sormic07211540_1_FD_120479 | JGI IMG/M metagenome (GOLD analysis project Ga0182004, IMG submission 120479) | Endophyte microbial communities from Sorghum bicolor roots, Mead, Nebraska, USA - 072115-40_1 MetaG | ecosystem: Host-associated > Plants > Roots > Unclassified | place: USA: Nebraska...
GGGGGGGGGGGGGGGGGGGGGGGGGGGGGGGGGGGGGGGGGGGGTGGGGGGGGGGGGGGGGGGGTCAAGCTATCAGTACCAGAAATCGAAATTCTTGCAAGCATGAGGGGCGTATTGCTGTTGGTCTAATAACAAAGAAAAATAACATTAATATCTTTCAAAGGCAACTTACAGTCAACAAAAAACTAGCCGATATGTACACAAGAAAATCTGGTAGATAGTCTCCTTCAGCAAGGTATGTATCCCACAGACGTGTTACAAGATGAAAAGGTACCTGCAATGATATGAGACAGATTGGCAATTTTCTGAGGTGTATGAGAAATATTATATCAAGTGTTACCATACAAACCTCTCGTATCATAAGGCAGTTGAACCAACGGAAGGCAAATTGAAGAAACTCTAATCCTTGTTCTTCAATGTGCTTGGATACAGGCTCTGCATACAACCAAAAATATGAGGTAAAAGATAAGTGTTTTTTTCCCAATATATGGAAAAATGAACTCTAGTTTTATGAGCTAATCCCATGCGTAAGCAATCAATGACTAGGCACTTTCAAACTGATGTATCTAAAAAATATCCACTATTTATCACCAAAGAAGAGCCCTATAAATCCTTAAGTTTCTGGTATCCCACCACAATAATTTGAGATGGAACAGCCATTACATTTGTGTTCTCAGAGTGAAATGAAACCAGAAGTGGAAATATACGGGATCAGTGGAACATTACCATCTATACGACGAACTAGTTCCTTCAATCTAAAAACAAGGCGCTGAATTCCTGGTTGCGCAAAGGTGTAATGATCCTGCATTCCATCAAGAAACTTCGAGAGGCACCAATAACAGTCTGCTTCTATGTTAGAAATATCTTGTGCTGAAAGATTGTCCACAGACCAAGTGTCCATGTTGCCCTCTAGGTGCTCTGATAAGAACACAACCAAGAAGGGTGTAACAAGGTCATTTATTCCTTGGACGTAGCCGCTTGCTGGGTGACGGATAGCCCTGAAATCACCATATCCAAGAACATTGAAGAAAATCCACTAAACACAACCCTAATGACATATGAGTAACATAGCCAAAGGCCAAAAAGATTAGCAAAAGTCATGCTTGCACCAACAAAACAGGTCTGATGAGACTTATATTAAAAGGACCAGGTTACTACCAAATCAAGAAAATAAATTTAGAACAAATAATAATACATCTCAGTGAAGGAAAAAGTGCAAAAAAGGAGATATACTAGTAGAGATCAAAGATATGAAAGTATGAAAAAGATGGAGAAGTCATGCTGGCGCTAAAAGACATGTGGGTGAAATAAAGAATCTATATCAAAGGAAACAAATAATCATGACAGTGTAAGAGCAAGGAAAGCGTTGTGTGTGTGGGTGGGCAGGTGTGACCAGGGTTCTTTACCCTTTCTTCTTCCTTAATTTACTGATATGCAGCTCTCCTGCGTGTTCGAGGGGGAAAAAGGAAAGAAAGCTGCTTTCAATCCATACAATAATACCTTAAGACAAAGAAGACTCGATCTATGGCAAAGTAACTTATAAACGAATTAATAAAAGAGCATGTTTGGTGCAATGGGTAAAGGTGACTTTTGCAAACACAGTAATTCCAAACTGACAACAAGCATAATTGCATGTGGCGGGTCAACAACTGCAGAGAGATATGCATCAAAATGGGAAAAGGAACATTTTTATGTTGGTGATCCAACAAGAAGAAAACTAGCCAGACAAGTTCACATCTTACCATGTATACAAAATGCGCTCAAGAGATTTCTGAATCTGAGGATTCTGAAAAAAGGTAACATCAGGTACAGTTCTTGGGCAATCAACTGCAATCTGCAGAACAAGATGTACAAGTCAAAAAGGTGTCAGATTATTCATTTGAAGACAAATGGGGGTGGAGGAATGAGTCAGCAAGTTACAAATCAAAAGGTTACCTGGCGAAGCATAGTAATTTCTTCATCTGAGCGTTCACTATCTGGAATATCATAGTATTGAGAAACACATTCCACGTACTCTAGTCTTTTCCTTGTTAGAACACCTTCTCGTCTATCTTTATTAGGCGGTGCATATCCCTGTAGCCAGCTATATTAAATTCAAATACTGAAACAACATATTCAAAAGAAGCTATATGATCTTTACGCCTTCTCGCCTACTCACCAAAAGAAGCCTCCATACATTAGGTCGCATATATGGGGGCACACCGCTCCAAGATAATTCACGCAATTTGTCTACAGAATGGAGGATAGACAGTAGATGTCAACTAAATTCCAGGTAACCTTGAAAGATCAAAATATAATAAATATTGACGATTTATCGACTCTGAACTGAGATAGAAATCGATGTTTACAATTGCACTTCATACACTAAAATTGCTAGTTTTCCTTGTATCTGAAATAACCTTTTAGGATAAAAAAAACAAGCTCAATTCATAAATAGAAGTGAGAAACATAGTTTTCATAGGCACTTGTCCGATTATCATTGTACATAAACTACTTGTGACGTTTGACTTCCAGACCAAAAGCACCCAAATAGAAAAATTAGAGTTTAGAGATGCCAAGCCATGCTTAATATAAGAATGTTAATGTAATGTTTACTTCTGAGATGAGATCAAACTACTTCAGGCAAAATTGATGGTGAACTCCAAATGATACACTACAAAGAATAAATGAATAATCCACATACCTAATATAACAGCTGGCCTAGATAGTTCCGTTGTGAATTTAGCAATTCTTGCAGAATCGGTAGCTCTAGCCCCAGAAACTAGCCCCTGGGCATCTGGCAATGAATTTGAACTACCTGTTGACAGAAGATTTGATTTCTTTGAACTTGTACTGTCAAATGAGTTTCCAGACGCTTGACCTTCTCCCTGCACAGTTTGACAGTTACAACTCCATCAGTTTCAATACATCTTTGCATACCAAAAGCAATCAAACTAACAGCACATTACCTCCTGAGAACCCTCCTTGCGCTCATCTTCGTCGTGCTCACTCTCAAATCTTGGAGAATAATCAGGAGGGGAAAGAGGCTCAGATCGCCGGGTTAGCAAAACCTTCCCAGGAAAGCTGCGTCCTTTGAGCATTCTGACAGTTTGGAAAAGCAACCGGTGATCATTCGTAAGGTTACAAGCAGGTAGGTATATATCTAGGTGGAAACAACAGAACTAGCAAGGTTACAAGTTATAAAAAGTGCAATTTGGTTATTTTCGGATTACAATTCAGAACCCGTGGTGTGTAGATAAAGGAAACATATCAAGAGCATCTCTTCGGGAATTGCAACCTAGGAACTGCACTCTACTAGTGTACTGGCAGTCTGATAAGCAAAGCCGTAGCCGCATCCACGAGCCTGTCTCATTTCGCAGCAATCAGACCGAAGGGGGGAAAGCCTCGTGCGAGGGAGGAAAGACTGGCTTACCCTTGCACGTTCCGGAGGGTCTGGTTGAAGCGCCACTCCGTGTTGTTGGGGCTCCCGCCGCCGCCGCTCATCGCCGCCGCTCCGTGCTGTCTGCCTCAGGCGCTGGTAGTCGGACGGCGGAGCTCGTCGCGCACGCGCTTCGCGCAAGCCCGCGAAGAACCGCCGAGATCCACGGCGTCCGTGCAGGCGGTGCCACCCGTGCTCTCGCCGCCGCCACCTGCCGCCTGGCTGCCCGCCTTCCGGTCGATCCTGCTGCGAAGCAAGCGGCTCCGTCACCGATCTGAAGCACAAGGATTTGGGGATCCACGATAATCGAGAATGCAACTGAAAGCGCCTTGCCCGGAAACTTCACATTGTAGCAATGGAAGCGTATTTCCTACTTTACGCTTCTCTAGTCTAGCTCATAATGTGGTTGTTGCCCTTAGGGGCCAAGGGTCTCAAATAAGGTACAAATGAGTCAGAACCTACCACTAAACAGGGTTAAAGCTAGAAACAAATTAGAGAAGACTGAATAAAAATGATATATCGACTTAGCTCTACATAGCCCCTCAAAATAGGAAAAATATAATAGCTTCAAGTAGTTTTACATTGAAAACATCAATTAAGGATAAAATTCACAAAATAATCATAAAAAATAAAGGTCTCTGGTCAACTTATACATTTGTGTTTAAAGTAGTAGAAGAAAAACACTAGAAACTCCACCGGTCCAACAGCCCTAGCCCCACTGTTGGCTCCGTGCATGCCACTAGAGAAGGTGACCCACTAGTGAACCATAGGTAGGAGAAAATATTTGGTGCAGATTTTTTTAGTTGGCTCTTGTCAATAAAAAAGGTTGATTTGAGCGGATGTGAGCAATTGTGATAGACCTCTAGCTCTAGGATGATGACGTCCGAGCAGAGATATGATCAACAAGCACACACATTGAACTTCTCGCTTTGGCTTGACGAGGTTTGGACTTAGACAAGGATGCGGTCGACAAAAGCTTGTGTGGCAAAACTCCAGCTCGATGAGACTGAGGCAGAGATACGATCAACATGGTCAACGAGCTCGACATGCTCATATACGGAGTGTTGGATCTCCGACTTGGCTCTGTTCGTAAGTATGAAAAGTCATAGTTAAAATTACTGTTGGCTGATTTATTGTGAGAGAAAAACACTACTGGCTTGCAGAAAAAGTACGCCGTAATGAATCTTTAGGTCAATAGAATGTTCATGACAACAATGCTGGTCTGGTAGAGGAAAAGAAGGTGGGAAAAAAAGGCTTTGTGGGTTTTAAATTTTATTTATTATACATGGATCTCACATTGTTTTTTACAACAAGAATTAATTCATCATTTTTACAAAAATGTCCCTTTTGCGAGGGGTCAACACATTGCTGTAGTTGCGAGGAGTATTTAAATCAATGTCATCAATATAAACCTCCAACAAAAGTAAGACATGTTAAAAAGGAACATTTGAAAGCAAATGAACGTACATCCGTTAGCATTGGTGCTAACAGCTAACTCATCTATCTCTCTAGTGGCTTTTCCTTATTGGCAATGAATGGTCGCTTCCATGCTGGTTGAACGCCCCCTAATCAATATGGGAAGAGTACCATGTTGGAAGCCCCTTTTAGCATTTGCATTTGAGTAGTATGTAAAATATAATGTAATCACTGGCTTAAGGCCTTGTTTAGATCCAATTTTTTTTTGGATTTTGACACTGTAGCACTTTTGTTTTTATTTGATAAATATTATCCAATCATAGAGCAGCTAGGCTTAAAAGATTCGTCTCGTGATTTACAAGTAAACTGTACAATTAGTTATCTTTTTATCTATATTTAATGTTCCATGCATGTGCCGCAAGATTCGATGTGATGGGAAATCTTGTAAAGTTTTGGGTTTTTAGATGTATCTAAACAAGACCTAAACATTACAGAAGTTAATTGCCTAATAGCTCTATGAGTAAGTCGATCGATGTAGTAGAAGAGGAGCACTTGGTGTCTTTGCAATCGCGGTGCAAGTAATTGCCACTCACTAACATGTGAGGTGAGTCATAGATAGGTTGGGCTACTAGGGCCCTAGCTAGACGAAAAAGAAATCGTTAAGTTGGTTCATTCCAAAAAAAAAAATCAAAATTGTTACAATTTCACTGTTTTCGAAATGATGGAGCCATTTCAGGCATGGCCTATCTTAACAAACAGCACCTACAACTATAAGCTACACTGCTGAATCGGATACCAGTTCATCCATCCAGCACACTGGACAAAATGCGGCCAACTACTATTGCCAGACAACAGTGGTATAGCAAGCAAGCGTCTCAACAGCAGATTGGGAATTTTAATCAGCCCAGTGCACAAAGGCGCTCTTCATCCTTCTGGTTCAAATACACACAAGGCAACGAGCAAGATTTTTGCTGTTTGTTCAGTCTGAGACAAAAGGCAATAACAGAACAAGCTCAGAACATTGAGCTGTCTACAACACCCGGCCCTTTTCTTTTCTGATTTCGCATCTTAGGTGGCTACAAGAGGATACTGCATGACGCCCTTTTATTTGTCGTATACAGAGTAGTGTTTGTGAAGAAAAAAATATACGGATGTCGTATTAGTACTAATGTAGCAGGCTTATGTTGCTCTCGGATGGATGATTTTTCTGCACCTCTACTTTGCATCCCTTGACAGAAAATTTTGTGTCTGGGTGTCCCTCACGTTGGAGAGTCCATCCACAGCATCTCCCCGCTCGAACACAGCTGCTGCCCCCATTCCAGATCCTGCAGTTGGCACGGCACAACATGATCAATTACAGAAGAGATCAAATTACATCTATGCGTTGACACTCTTTGCTTGTAGTCTTGTACACATGTAAGTATGTGATAACAAGCACGGCAAGTAATAAAACTAACCGATACACATGGTGACAACGCCAAATCTGCAGTCTCTGCCCCGGCGCTTCATTTCATTTAGAAGAGTAGCCACACACCGGGCACCTGAACGATACAACGAAACACCAGTTTAGACGGCTTTTGCTAAAAAAACCCAGTAATAGGTACCAACAGCAATGTGTCATGACATGGGCCTTGGGCCTTGTAATAGGATTAGGAGTGGATGTGTTTGGGCTGTAACCCTTGTCTGTTATCGGTTCGGCCGAGATCAAATTACAATGGTAGAGCAGTTCCCTGATAATCTCACATTAAAGTTGATGTTCCGTTACCTGTTGCACCCAGTGGGTGTCCAAGGGCAATCGCGCCTCCGTTTACATTTACTTTGGAACGGTCCAGGCCCAACTTGTTGCAGCAATAAACAAATTGAGAGGCAAAGGCCTACAGACAGATAGATGATTCAGTAATTGGATATTACAGATAAATAGGTTTGAGAACAGAGTGTAGATCAAGGCAATTAATACAGACCTCATTCAGTTCAAACAGATCAATGTCTCCAATCTCAAGGCCAGCAGATTTCACTGCAGCAGGAATGGCCACAGCAGGACCAACACCCATAACAGCTGGATCCACTCCAACAGCGGCAAAGCTCCTAATAGATGATGTCAAGCAACAGTTGAACGTAACAATGAATTGAGCGAAATATGTCTGAGCAACGATGACAAACGCAAAGTGAACTAATCAAAATTCTGCATGCATATAAGGGTCGGTAGATTAAGCACCTGAAAACACCAAGAATAGGAAGTCCTTTCTTCAGAGCCACAGATCTTTTCATGAGAAGAACAGCTCCAGCACCATCACTCACTTGACTAGAATTGCCTACACAGTTTGTTTGATTTATCAGATAATGTTTTGGCAGAGAATTAAAAAGACAATGTAGCTGCAAAGGGAGGTCACCAGAAAAGGTTGACTTCTACATTACCTGCAGTTGTAGTCCCATCCTTTTTAAAAACTGGTTTAAGTTTTGCCAATCCAGATGCTGTGGTCCCTGGCCTAACCCCATCATCAACTGATATCACAACTTTCTTCTCCTCTCCAGTTTTAGGATCAACAATCTGCAGAACACGTAGTGTCAGCAGATGCTCAAAATAATAAAAAACTGTCGTTCCTAGATAACTAGACTGAAATTTTGGTCAGACAAAAAAGAACATTAGTATGTTGACATAGTTAAAAACAACGCTAACATTAAGCTGTTGCTGGTTTCTACTTGAAAGAAGTTGGGGGATGGGGGTTGCAAGAGAACAGAGTTTCACTCCGTCTTACCTTTGTTGGCACGGGGACGATCTCATCCTTGAATTTTCCAGAGGCCGTGGCTGCAGCAGCTCTCCTATGAGACTCAGCCTGACAAAACAAAGCTTTAGTTGTTATATTAACCAAAATTAATTAATTAATACAGTCCATGCTTAATGAGGAACTCACAGCAGCCTGGTCTTGCTCTTGCCTGGTTACACCATATCGATGGGCGACATTTTCAGAAGTAATTCCCATGGGCAGAAGACAATCCTGTGCTTTCTGGAGTTCAGTTATCTGCAGAGGAAAATGTGTTATGGAACTTGGAAGTTTTTTTTTAAAAAAAGAATCAATTTCAATTTACAGTGTGGTTCATAATCCTTACTCTTGGGTTAACTTGCCCTTCCCAACCCATGGAATTTATGGACATGGATTCCAAACCAGCACCAATCCCTGTTTGGAGGGAAAGCAGCGATTCAGCAGCCAAACTAAAGCACAACAGCAAAACTAGCATGTATATTCAGATAGTACCTATGTCATAGTAACCAGCCTTTATAGCAGCCGCGACGTCGGCTACTGCCTGAAGCCCAGATGAACATTGTCGGTTGACAGTTCTAACAGGAACGGTTTCTACAACAACAAAGAAGGGACAGTGAACATTTTGTGCAACAGACAACAATCCTCATCAGATTAGGGTATTATGATGCAAGATCGCAAACACAGGTATTACCAGGGAATCCAGCAAACAACGCAGCCGTCCTGCACTCGATTGCACGCTGGGAACCAGGACCAAGCACCGTACCAACCACAATGTCACCAATGTCAGCTGGATTGATTCTAGTGTTGTCCAGAACAGCCTGTATGGATCGGAAACGGAACAAATGAGCGTGTGAAGCTTTTCTAGAAACTCTTATGCATGTTTGTTAAGCATGGTGAACCACTTGATGTGAAAAGGGAGCAGAGAAATAAGACAACAAGAGGGAAGGGAACCTTGAGAACAACAGTGAGGAGGTCCTCTGGGTAGGTGTCCTTGAAGCCTCCTCGCTTGGCCTTGCATATGGGCGTCCGGTACGCACTGCAGTGACATGGTAAGTAAGTCAGTAACGGTAACAAAGGAAATGGTACAGTATCCGTATTATCTCATTGGTAATGATAGACAGATAGATAGACTAATAGTGCAAGGACTAAAACAGCAGAGCCTTGTGATTCCCTCACAAAAGCTGGATTCTGCATAGGTAAGGTAGGTTTACTTTGAAGGTTGTTTTGTTGAATTGAATTGGATTGAATTAGGTTGCCTGTGCATCAGTGGTTTCCTTAACGCTATCATGTTCGTAAACTAAGTTGACTTGGTGACGCGTTCTCACTGTACAAGGTAATAATAATAAGCAAACTAAATCATGGAATTGAGTTTCCCCCTCGCCGAGCCAAGCCTGAGCCTGACTGAAGCTGAAGCTATCGAGCAGGATGAGAAGGGGCGAGCAGCGGTTTCAGCACGCGCGGCACAAGAACACGTAACTAGCACACCAAATGTCCAGTAACCGTCTTATATATTATTGTATACAGTACTGAAGAAGGAGATCAAGAGGATGCAGAGGAGGGGGGTTTCAGTACAAGGGAGGGGGAGGCTTACGCGACGACGACGACATCGTCCCCGAAGGAGGAGGTCCTCTGGTAGGCGGCGCTGTCCCCGGCCGCGCACGCCGACGCCTGGACCGTGACGCAGACGCGAACGCAACAGGGAATAATTGATCAGCCACAGCCGAATCCAATCCGTGAGAAAGAGAGAGACGAGCCATGCAGCAGATCGGGAGGGGAGGCTCACCGCAAGCTGAGGCTGCGCGGAGGAGGCGGAGGCGGAGGCGGAGGGGAGGAGGTGCGCCAGGAGGACCCGCTGCCGATCGATCGCCTTCTCCATGGCTGAGGGCGGTCGGGGCAGGTGGTGTGGTTATCCAAGGAAGCGGAAGCGGAAGTCGTTGCGGGGGAGGCTGTTCCGGAGAATTGATTGCTTGCTCAGTTTCTCTCTCATCTCTTTTTATCGGCGTCGCGCCGCGCCGCACCGGCCCGTCACGGGCAGGGGCAGCCGGGCAGGCACGGATGTCGATTGGGGATGAGGATCACACCAGCCCATACCCTCTAGAAGCCTTTGCTTGCACGTTTTAGATACTCCTCCCTCCGTCCACTATACTCGTACGTACGTACGTATCTATACTGCTACCTCTGTCTCAAATTATATAAGACATTGCAAGAATCTTGGAGAGTAAAAAATTTTCAAATTTGACTAAATTTACATAGTAAAATAATAACATTTTTTATACCAACCAAGTATCATTAGATTCTTTGTTAGTTATATTTTCATAGTGTACCTATTTTATGACATAAATCTTTATATTTCTTTCTATATTTTTTATCAAATTTGAAAATACTTTGACTCTCTAAAATTTTTGGAATGGCTTATAATTTAGAACAGAGAAGTACTAGTCTAGAGTCCAGTACACTCGGTAGCTCTATTTTCGATCCACCTTCGTGTTGTGTCCTGTCTTCGCCCCCTTCAAAAGTTAGGCCTTGTTCAGTTTATGAAAAACTGTATAATTTTTGTTTATATGTGACAACTATTGTTCAATTACGAAGTAACTGGTCTCAAAAGATTCATCTCGTAAATTACAGTTAAATTGCGTAATTAGTTTTTGTTTTTGTCTACATTTAATGTTTCATACATGCGTACAAAGATTCGATGTGATGAGAATCTTGAAATTTTTTGGAAACTAAACAAGGCCTTACATTATTATATTTCTCTAGTGCAGCAGCTTTGACCATCCAGTCTTTTGTTTCAAGGTTTCAGTACAATTGTTTAAATCATATAAACCATAATGAAGGTGTTCGGTGGCTAATTAGTAATTGCCCGTACTCCCTCCGTCACTCTATATTTATCCTAAATTAATTTAATTTATGTATTTTTTAATGTATCATTGTCTCGGTTCCGTTCGTTTGTCTTATAGCCGTACTTTATCTGTCAGCCAACATGATTTTTTACACAAGCGAATATATATCTTACACATTTTCATTTCCTGTGTACAACACATTTTTTTTTGCTCCTCTTTAATTCTTCTATGATCAGAACTAAAATATCATCTACTATGAAATAATGCTATAGCAATATAAAAGCTTCATGACAACTACTGGGTGTATACTCTTTTTGCATGCTCGAAATTACTTTATGTAGTATAGGAATATCACTTTGTTTACTTTATGTTCCGTAGGGTTCAATAATTGTTTTTCTCCCTTTCAGATTTTCCATACAATGGTTCATACTCATACCGCCGACTTCCTTTTTCATCTTTTGGGTCCACCTGTGAGTATGTTGGAGCATTATTTATTCTTAGAAAAAACAACAGTTTGTCTGTGAAACGAGGACAATTAAAAATAATAGATTGTTTTTATGTGTTATTAATTAGTGTGCCAACTAAAAAAATGATGATCTCGCTCTGCAATTGTTTCATTTCTAATTTTTAATATTCGTTAGAAACAACATAAATAAGTTTTACCCACATAAAACTCATCTAATAAATCTTTCATCATTTTTTCTTGTCATCGACACACCCGATATAGTAGTGCCCGTTTTACTCAGGCGTTGTTTAGTTCTGAAAACTTTTCGGTTTTCGAAATTGTAGCACTTTCGTTTTTATTTGACAAACATTATCTAATTATGTAGTAACTAGGCTTAAAAGATTCGTCTCGTGATTTATAGGTAAACTGTGTAATTAGTTTTTATTTTCGTCTATATTTAATACTCCATGCATGTACCGCAAGATTCGATGTGACGAAGAATCTTTGGTGAACTATGAAACGGAATCATGGCGTGACTCACGAATTTGTCTTGTATAAAAAAAAAAGTGTCTAGCTGCCTACGGTGCATGTATGGAGGATGCTGAAGATTGTATGTTTATTGATCACGCACCAGAGTTTGTATCTCATTTGGTCTTGTTTAATGGAAATCTTATTTTCCGTGATAAAACAAAAGGACTCGCGAATTTGTCGCCCTCCACGCAGCTGCCGTCCCCCCTTCCTTTGTTGGGCTCCATGGAGGCCCACGGAAGCCCACTATTCCATCTAGTGTTGCACGGCCCATCACACCTCAAATGTATGAAAAAAGGTTTTGGATGCTCACGGTCATATTGCTACCGAACAAAATCAGCACTCCATGTTTGCTTGATGCGTGTTGTGGCATTCTTGGTTCGCTTTCCTGTACTAACAGCTTGGCTAAATTAAAAATAAAATTCAATAGTTAAGCTATTTTGTGTGTATGATTGTATAATATATAATATATATATTTCCAACTACGTGACTTCTTTTTTTTTTAAAAAAAAAAGATAAAAAATAAACCCACCTATGCGACTTCAGCAATGGACTCCTATTATTAGCTCAATTACATAATTCATATACTCAGAGATTAGGGATGCACGCTAGTCACTAGTCTATGGGATATTGAGCTTGTCTGGTACAACCTATAAACTATTTAGGGCTAAAACAAGCTGAAACTAACAACCAAATATCAAGCTTTTACACGAAAAAGTAAAAGATGGACCAGACCGTGCTTTTGCTTTATTTACATAGCTTTCCTAGTAAGTTTTTCTTTTCTTTTTTTCAATCGACAAAATTTATAGAGAAGTAGCAAAAAGAACCTAATAACAACGAGGTAAAGGACCACCGAAGCACGCGTCTATTCTGGTGGCGGCTCCAGATTTTGCAGGTAAATTTGTAGAAAATCAATCAATTCAATCCGTGTTTTTGGATATTTTCTTTGAAAAAAGCACTACAAATCACTCTTCGCAAAAAAAAAATGTTTTCACAAGGGCTATCTTAAATCAATAAATTCACAAGTCTTCGGATAACCAAAACGTCCTTATCAAACGCACTTCGTCAATTTTAATATCTTCCTCCTCAACCTATTAAAGGTACTCATAAAGGTATAACATGAGTGTGATTGGTTGGAGGATGAAGATATCCTTGCTTGTTTCTAGTAGCCAGGCTGAGCTAGGACATGACAAATATATGTAAGACTTAACACTTGTTTGGTTGCTTTTTTTCTTGCCTGTTAGTGCACTCGCTCTCTCTCAGTTGGGAGACGACGATCACTTGCACGAGCCGGGCTTGAAAGAAATGGAACCAAACCGCATTTCTAGCGAGCCTAGCTTGGCGTTACCTCGTGCATGCAGCTTGTCTGGCCTGGCTGGCAGTGGCAGGGTACCAATCACGTCCTATATGTACACATTCATGAGGGCGAGTTTGCATATTCGTGAGTACGTACGTGACTATAACGATACCACGTTTGAAATAAAAAAATCACGTATTTCTTTGTGGCAACAGTAGAGGCCAAATCTGCCAGCAATTCAGCAGTGTTTTTCTCTCACAACACAACAAATCAGCCAACAGTACTTTCTGCCACGGCTTATCAGCCAAACGAACAAGCATTACACGCACCAAAACCAGAAGATCACTACCACTGCGGCTGCCCTGTGGGTTCCTTCGAAACCATGAGCCCTGCAAGTGTATCACTAGTTACCAAAATAGAGGCCAACTGTGGACAAATTCACAGGCCACCGATCACGAAACTAGTGGAAAAATCTGCAACTCCAAATTCACACAAAAAGTGTACCAAGAGACACGTCACCTTATCCACTGCCACGTGACAGGGGCCCGCAAGAATCTCCGCGGCCAGTGGTGGCACACCACGTCGGCCACCCCGGTCCTTGTCCCTGTACAAAAGAACCCACCCAGTACTATTGGAGCTTGGAGGGCAAGCTCGATTCCAGTTCCAGCAGCCACGCAGGCAGCTCGTCCAAGTTTCCACGTCAATCCACATCCGAAACGGGGCAGATTCAGAGCAACGAAGAAATCAAACCAAGTGTCCTTCACCCATGTCGCCCTCAGAGTTGGGCACATATCCAGATCTAAATTCTTACTTGCCCCAGCGTAAATGAAGCTGCATTATCATCATTACCTCCAGTAATTCCACGTTGGTTTTGTTAACAGCAAGTCACAGCCACTTAGGCTGAGCATAAATAACAGTTACTGTTAGTAACTCCCAAGTATCGACCAACCTTCTTAGTCTCTGGTAATTCCATGTTGTCCTGTTCGCTTGAACTTATCAGCACCACTTTTCAACGAAGGAACAGTGACAACAAATCAGCATCAACAACAGCAGCGAAAGTAGTGCCAGTCACTAGTGGGACATGCTATCCATGCATTCCTATCCACCTCGGCTCAGCTCTCTGATAGTCGTCGTCTTGTTATAAAACCCCCTCCCCTGCAAGGAGATACATACAGAAACCAGTGAGACAGACACCCACAGGAGAGTGATCACCAACAGTCCCCTTCCATCCATCCATGGCATGCATCAACAGCACCTTCCAGAGTTGCTCCATTGCCAGAGGAGCAAAGATCAGCACAAGGGCTAGTAGGGGCAGTAGTGGGGGGAAGGGGTCACCGACCTTTCAGTGCAAGGCGTCGACTTTCGTGAACGCTGCCAGCCTCCGGCTTGAGCTCGACGAAAACCCTGAGGCAATCATCTCCAGGGTGTGGCCTGAGAACGTCTCCCTTCTGAGCTACGACGATCTCCGCGCCTACCTCGAGTCGCAGGAGACGGTCCAAGTAGAAGATGATCAGGTACTTGATCTTGGTTCCTTCTTGCTACCTCCCCGGCTCTCTTTCATCTCCTTCCACCTCTCTTCAACTCCTTCAGCTCTTGCTGAACTCTGGACTTCTTCTGTGTGTGTTAATACAGCACGTGGCGCTCTTGGGTGAGGCCATGTCAACACCTGTGCTAATGGCCACAGCAGATCAGACACTGGAGGAGGTTGAATGCCACTTTGAGGCCGTGTCAGGGCTTCCAGTTGTAGACAGCAGCCTCAGATGTGTTGGGGTGGTCGTCAAGAATGACCGGGCCAGAGCTTCTCATGGGGTCAGCTCTCTCTTCCCCTCTCTCACACACACAAACACATCAAGTTGCTAGTTTAATACGACAGGAAAGGAGCACATCCATTTTGTTTACTGATCTATTACTTGTAACAGTCAAAGACAAAGGTCTCAGAAGTGATGACCTCTCCAGCCATCACACTATCTTCTGACAAAACTGTGATGGGTAACCTTTGCTTTCATCTCACTTTTTCTTTTCATGTATGCTTTTTATTCACAATAAGTTAAATCTAACAGTACATGCCTAACGTGTACAGATGCTGCGGTTCTGATGCTCAAGATGAAGATCCACAGACTACCAGTTGTAAATCAGGACGAACAAGTAATAGGTGAGTATCAGAATGCAGACAAGCCAGAGAGAGAAAAAAACCCTGCATGTATACGCTTGATTTGTATTATCCTTAACATTGACAACACAGAGTATGTTACAAGCCTAATGGGGTTCTAAACACTATCGACAGGTATAGTTACCCGTGCTGATGTTCTTCGTGTGTTGGAAGGCATGCTGAAGGTTTAGGAGCGCAGCAATCCATGCTTGGAAGTCAGAGCTTCTTGTAAATATGTAGATGTGTCCATGGTGTTTTTGAGTAGCAGCATGGAGATCTATAGTCTATAGGAGTGTGCTGTGCCATCAGTAACAATAAGTCCGGAAGGGTTGAGAGTTTTTCCTTGTAAATAAAAGTAGCACGCCAGGAGACTCCATCTCTGTTTTGTACTGCTCGCGCAACCAAATGCTGTAAACTAGCCAAATACTTCCACAGCAATATAAATGGATATACCTAAAATAATGTTTTGGAAGAGAGATGAGAAAATACCAGTAAATGCATATACTGCATGGAAATAATTCAAACAGACAAGCAATTGAATTATAACTCCAAGCAGAATGAAAAGAACATACTCATTCTGTATGTTGTTGAAGCTTGAAACTGCTTAAATCAGGAGACGCCCCCTTGATCTTCTCCTGAAGCAACAGAAGCAGCACTAACAACCATGGATGGGGTAGAAAGTGCGGGTTCTTGTGAATCAGAAATAATTTTCATCTCCAGGTTTGGAATTACTGGTGCCCTTGTCCTTCGAGTAACAGTCATTTTTAATCCCTCAGTCGTGTGAATCGTTGCTCCAGTTGTCATGTCAACCTATTATATTTCTTATAAATAATGGGGCATGGTTCTTAACTATAATGAATCAGAATCTGGTTGAAACATACCGGAGGTGCTCCTGGAGCCAACTGAAAGTCAAATCGTTTGACAAGCATTGCTGTTGCCACCACATTCTGCAGTGAAACAGTATGCCTATGTTATTTGAGTTTGAAATCTAGCATTTTCTATAGTGATCACTTGGTTCCTAATCTAATGAAATGAGATATTGATCTTGTAAAAGCTTGAAATAAAAAAAGAGGCAGATATAAAAAAATGTATAAAAAGGTTACCTCAAAAGTGGCAAACATGTCACCTACACATTTCCTTGGTCCGCCACCAAATGGTAAGTAACTGAAAATTCAACAGATTATTTGAATCCCACTCCGTTAATTAATGACGGAGGTAGGCACAAGTACAATACTACCTCCATCCCACAATATTTATAATACCAAATAAATATCACTAGATTCATGAAATATAGTTCCATAGTAAACCTATTTAGTGTCATAAATTTTTATAATCTTCTCTATAAACTTGGTCAAACATATGATGCTTTGACTCAGGACAAAACCAAACTGTCACTCTTTGCAGGACAGAGAGGTAGTAAGAACGTATCTGCCACTACTTTGATTGCAATCTTTATTTTTGTTGTTTATTTCAAAGATACACAGTTGGAAGGAAATATAAAATATTCCACCTTGTTACCCTTAGCTAACACAATAGAGAGACATGGAATCTCAACCAGCAGAGTCAGTTAAGCCCATATATTCTTCTGTAACATTAATAATTATCCATCTAATTGATCTTATATGTTTCTGGTATGCCAGTGTTATGTGCTATGTAAGAACTCCACACTAATAGGAATTGCATATGCAAATTCGATTCATGCCCCGAAAAAAAGAAGTTAAAAATAGGAATTAGCTGTGCTTTGGTTCTCTCTCTAGAATATCGGTTTTGCAGTTACGAAGAATCAAAGTTTTCTTCAGAGAACAATCTCCTGTTATAAAATAGTGCAACAAATGTCTCCCCTGCGCTTGGCTTCTTGCAATCAAAGCATCATTCAAGCATGGACGAGAAAGTGTAACTAGAATTGCATTTCAGTGCAGTGATAGAGAGGGAACCTGAAATTTTGGTTTATCTCGTTCGGATTTGGTCCATCCAAAGGCCATCTTTCTGGGTTGAAAACTTCTGCATCATCCCAGTGCTTTGGGCAGTGGTGAAGATTCCAGACAGAAATAAAAATATCTTCTCCTCTGAAACAAATAAAGAAAAAAAATGTTTCAGATGATAACACCAAATAAATGAATGCTATCACTATACAAATATCCTGGGGCAAGCAATAAATCAAATTACTTCTACAGGCAATGGAATTTGGAAAGCACAAAAAAAACTTTGCATTAAACCACCCACATAAGATTGGAAAGAAGCAGTAGGCTTTGCATATTCTACGTAGTTACTTAAACTAATATAGCTATTAATTTCTGAGGAGTTCAAAAGAAATATAACAAATGTCGCAAAAAAGTAGAAGAAATCTAAGGTAACTAAGCTACCTCTATGGTGCTAAACAGCATCTACAACTGACATGACACAAAAGCTAGCTTTTTTTCTTAATGAAATGACATGCAACTCTCCTGCGTCATTCCAGAAAAAGCTACCTATTTCATATAACTCTGACAACAGGAGTTGAACAAACTTATGCTAAAGAGTATTTGCAGACATCGGTGACTTAAATATATTCAATTCCACTAGAGAACTTTACCGGCCAATTGGGTACCCTCCGAGCATATCATCCTCAAGTGACCTACGAATTAAAACCGGCGGCTGTGGATATAGTCTCAATGACTGCAACAAAAATGATTTGGTCATGTTCCTTTTAGATGATCAATTTATTGTTTCATGCACCAGCGTTGTTAGTTTCTTACTTCATTAATAACCCGAGTCGTGTACTTCAGTTTTTTCACATCCTCAATTGTTGGCAAACCATCACCTAGAACACTATCAACCTGCGGATAGTTGGGTGAAAATAGAGCCATTCATAAAATTTCAGAAGCAGTGAAGGAAGAAAAGATCTTATAGAAGTGAAAAACATGAGTGTACCTCATCTTGGAGCTTGGCCATTACTTTCGGATACTGCAGGGTACCAATTGGATAAAGACGGTAAGTAGATATTGCTGGTTATATAAGCTACAAAGGCAATCTAAGAAACCACAACTGCATTTGATATTATACGTTAATACTTAATACAGAAGTGTGTTTTCGAAACTGATATAGCATATACCTTAGATAGAAGATAAAACGTCCATGTCAAGACTGCCGCAGAAGTCTCATGACCAGCTATGAGCATGGTCATCAAATCATCACGGAGTTGCTTGCTGGATACCTATGACAGATGGATTGAAGCTGTGAGGATGAGGAAGCTGAAATGGACAAAATAATTTATTTGCATGTTACATCATACATCATCTCCAGATGCCAAAAGGAAGTGAAGAATACTAGGATCTTGCTCGTTCATGTATTCCTCATGAAACTGAAGATCTTCTTGCTCTACCATTCTCTGCGTTAATAACAATAGGCAATATCACTGTCATGATTTTTCTAAACCCAAACATGTACAACAGCACAATGAAAGTATTAGAAACGACAAAATGACGTACCTTGCATATGGCAATTAGTTCATCTAGAGTACTATTTATCAACTTGAGAGCTTCGTTGACCTTCTTCTGCCGTGGGGAAATGTCCTTCCATATTGGTATTTCCCAGGTTGGTATAGGAGAAGTGCTACGCATCTCTGCTTCCCTTAGTGTTACATACACTGCCTGATCATGGTTACACAATGGAAAAGGTTTCAGGCGCCAAGAAAAATAGATAAATGAAACTGGAAAGAGAGGAAAACTTGAATGAATAACCTCGACTATTCCGTTATCGTAAGATAATGAGTCAAAATCATAATTGAAGACTGCCTTCCCTATGACATCCAATGTGAGTCGAGAGAACAACGACTCCATCTCCACGTCCTCCCCATCCGCTGCTGCCTTGTCCAATTTCTCGCAGAGACGATGTGAAGCTTCTCCAAAGAGACCAATCATCGCAGTCACATACTGCGGAGTGAGCAAATGTGAGGTGAGTAAACAAAGAAACTAACCAATACACTAGACCGCAGTAAGCGGATAGGTCAGACCTTCTGATGCAACGCGGGAACAATAGCACGCCTCCGAACACGCCAAATCTCCCCGTCAGCAGGGATCAAACCCTTACCCATCACAAACTCCAATATCTCTGCAAGTATTCCCTGCATCAACCACAACGACCAAACGGCACGTTCACTTCAGTTCATTGATTGAAAACCTTTCTTCCGAGGGCTGGAAAACGTATATGCCCAGATTGATGCTGATCACCATACCTTGGAATAAGCTTTGGAGTTGTCCCTCAGGATGTGCTTAGCGATAGCAGGATCGGAGACAATAAGAAACGACTGGAATGGACACAAAATGCAAATTTTAAACCATCAGGAGGAGCACGCTAATAGTAACAGGGGAGCAAGCTCTGATTGATTGATTGATTGATCGAGTGTGGGTGTTCACCTTAGGGCCAAAGTTGAGGCGAAAGATGCCGCCGTAGGTGAGGAAGAGGTCGTACAGGGGCACGAAGAAGGCCTGACCCACGACGGCGTTGATCGACCCGAGTGCCTGTGGGATCTCTGGGCCGCCACGCGCCGCGCCAGCGCCCGCCACCCTGGTGAGCAGCGCGGCGGCGAGCTCCCCCGGCGGGCCCAGCTTGGAGAGCTTCCCAACGAGAGGCGCAATCCACCTTGATGAATTGAAACCCAAATTCAATCAACCAACCAACCAATACCGGAAATAGATAAACGCAAAGAAATGAGGAGCAGAGGCGGCAGCTGACCCGGGGCCTTGCACGGTGAACTCGCCGGACGCAATGCGCGCGGCGAGCTCGGCCTGGCGGCGCCGCTGCTCTTCGAGGGCCGGGTCGGAGCCGCCGCTGCCTCCGGCACCACCTCCACCGCCACCGCCAGACGAGGCGGCGCAGCGGAGAAGCAAGCGGCGGCGGCAGGCGGCGGCAGCAGGAGGAGGAGGAGGAAGGAGGCGGAGGTGGCCCTGGTGGGCGCAGCCGGAGGCGGGGAGGCGGAACGGGACAGCGCCCGCGGTCGAGAGTCCGATGGCGCTGGCGGCGGCGGGCATGGTGGCAGCGCGGCAGTGGTGCAGTGACATGGAAAGTGCGGGAACAAAGGAAAGGAAAAGGGAGCGGGTGGGAGTGGAAGAAGCCTGAGGTGGAGGATGAGGTGGTGTGAAGAAGCGGGCGGGGAGGACGTGGGGTTGGGTGCTCCCCCCGTTTGTTGCGTTGCGTTCCCGGAGATGCCTTGCGCTTGCGCGGAGGACGGAGGAGAAGGAGATGCCGTCCGTTTGGCTCCTCTGACGGAATCTGTCGCCCCTCTAGTCCACGGAATCTTTCATTCCAATTCCTGTCACTACCGGTAGCAGCCCAACCAGAAGCAGGCATAGATGACGCAAGCCTATTCGCTCAAAATACCGTTAGCTGATTTATCATGTGAGAAAAACGCTGTTGACTGAGGCCTTTTTTAGTTCCTAAAAAATTTTACAATTTTTTTTCAGATTTTTCGTCACATTGAATTTTTAGACGCATGTATGGAGTATTAAATATAGATGAAAATAAAAACTAATTGCACAGTTTGATCGAAATTGACAAGACGAATCTTTTGAGCCTAGTTAGTCCATGATTAGACAATTTTTGTCAAATACAAACGAAAGTGCTACGGTGTCGATTTTGCAAAATTTTTTAGAACTAAACAAGGCCTGGTAGAAAAAGTACAACCTAATAGTATTGGCATACAACCAGTCAAGGCTGTCTTGTTTACTTCCAAAAATTTTGCAAAATAGAAATAGTAATATTTTCGTTTGTATTTGATAAATATTGTCCAATTATAAATTAACTAGGTTCAAAAAATTCATCTCGCAAATTACATATAAACTGTGTAATTAGTTATTTTTTATCTATATTTAGTGCTATTGCATGTGCCACAAGATTTGATACGATAAATTGATGATAAATGTGAAAAATTTTATAAAATATTTCGGGAACTCCATCCGGCTAGCTATCTCCGTCCTCTTGCCTTCTTGCCGCCAAAACCCAAGCCAAAGACGGCGGTTTTTATCCTCGCCAGCTCGACCGCGGTGAAAAGTGAAAGCCTTCATTTCCTGTCGTGAACACAACAAGCCAGAGCGACCGTTGTTTCTTCACCCACTCGTACTTTGTTTCCACCGCCGGTGAAAGCAAGAGCTCCTCTTATCTTAACAAAAACTTTGTTTTTGTATATAAGACAACTAGGGTAGGCAGCTTCAGAATTAGGGTCTGCTCCTTGTTAAATTTTAAGCTAAATTTTGAAACACACTGATTAAAAATGAGCTAAAATAATTTAGTCCTACTAGTCACTCAAAAGTAGCTAAAACACTTTTAGCTAGCTAAAATTTAGCAAGGAGAACCAAACAAGCCGTTAGAGCATCTCCAGGAGTTTGGTAAAACAATTTCCTATCTTGATTTTTTAGCAAAAAGAGAAAAAAGTCTTCTCCAGCAATTTGGTAAAATGAGTACTTAAAAATAAGAAGTTGTCAAATGTCCTCCTTAACTCATAAATTTGCAAAGTGGAGAGAACTCCCTATCCCTCTAGTAAAAGATATGATCGGCTTTAGTAAAGCAAAAAAATAACAAATAAATATAGACCCTACTATAAAATTTAAAATTTTAGAAAGCTATTATAAGTTATTGTTGGAGAAGAACAAAATTTAAAGTTGCTATTTTTGTAATTGACTTGCTAGATCTATTAGTTTAGTAAGTAAATTATACTAAACTCCTGCAGATGCTCTTACATTGAACTCGTTGCTTGACTCATTAGCCGTGATGTCCTGGACCATCAATTGTAATCCAAACTCCAATTGGGGGATATTGCCGTGGCTGCCCCACATGTCAGGGAGAGAGCAAGAAAGCCCAATCTTTTTTTCTGAAAGGATATCAATATCCACTGAAGGAACAAGGCAAAATAAGATAGACTGCCATGGCCAGTACAACAATGTCAAAGAGAAAAATGATCAAGGACAACAACATAAAGGAGCTCTAGAGTTCTCCACCAAGGAAAAAACGAGCTCTAGGGTTCTCCTCCTTGACTGAACCGAAAACAGGGGGAAAATGTGCTTTGAATTCATGTTACAGTTTCACATCCTTCAGAAGCCTTGCAGCCATAGCACCACACCTTCTGATTTCCCAATCATCCAGATCGCCGCTCTTAGCCTCTGGCGACGAGCCGGAACAAGATTCGCTCTTCACTCCAGGATCTTCGTCTTCCCCAGGATTCGAAACAACCTCTTCCTCGTCGTTCCCGTTATTGATAGCCTCAACCTCAGGGATCAATGGTGCTTTCAGGTCCATCATATAGAGATGTATGCTAGGATGTTGATATTTTACATCCATCTGTCTCAAATATGCATTATATAAGCATACATCAGTCCTGGAACTGAGGCAAACATGAATAAAAGACTTGGGTTATCTGACATTGCTTTTCCACATTTCCATACCTTTGATTTAGAGATCGTTTTCACAATGAAATTGCTTTTCCACATTTCCATCATCTTCTCATGGACGATGGTCGAACGGATCTCATATCCTAGCTGTGGATAGCAAGCAACAGTTCAGTAGTTTCCCAAGCAACTACTTTGCAGAAATAACTTCTGAAAAGGAGGACAGGAGCTACCAATATTTTTGTTTTAGGACCAGATAATGCAGTAATTGTCTCCAATAGAGGTTGCAACAGATGCTCTGAGTAAACCTTGAACATGCACAGATGAAGGAGAAATGAAGTCACTTTGTTATCACTGAATCATCGATCCGTTTACACTCAACTACAGGCTATACTACTAAACATCTGCTCCCTGGATCTAAATTTGAAACGGTTTGGTATGCCTCTAATTTATGAAATCTTGAAAACATAATGCATTGCTGCTTTGTCTACTGTGTAACAAAGATGACAGGATTATGACTCTGTCCGCTTGTCTTATAAGTCGTACTGAATTTGAAGAGTGTAAAAAATATGGCAAGATTAAAAATAAATTTCGAAGTAAAACGAATGTTTCAGAGCAAGGTTACATGTGTAACTATGTATTTGATGTGACAGTAAACTTCCACTAAATAACGTATTAAATATTAACTGAAATAGTGAATGGCATGCAGCGTGAAAGCTTGCATGATCAGAAGTAGGACCTGCTATTTGAGAGGCAGAGTTCAGAAAAGATTCAAGACACTGCATAAGAAAACTTACAACGTCAGTTCCAATGATGTAATCAAATGGAGGTTCAACGGCTTTGATATGTTCTTTGTTCCCCCAGTCCAATTCTGCAACTGTAATTGAGCCGATGGAATCTGTTTTGTGTTTGCCAATTTATCTTTTGTCAGAACTAAAGAACAATTTACTTAACATAGTACATATGCATTTACAGGTACCAACATAATAAATAAGTCTTGATTATTTCAAAAACTACAATACCATATAACTATATCCAAAACTACAGCTATGAGAATTACTCAAACTGAGCTAGGAATGGTACAGTAGATGGTTCTGTTAACAAAACCTGAGTCGGAATTCGATTGGGAAATCCAAGATCTGTTGCGTTCAACATTTCTCATGAGCAGTGGGAGCACCTCGACTTGGTCAGTTGTTGTAACATCACAACCCAACAAGGCCATTCCTAAAGGAGAAGCAAAAATTTTAAAAGAGAAAGCCAATAGGACTAGGATCCAGAAAGATATCTGATGGGCAGTAGAATTGAGCTTACCAAAACCAGCTAGACCACAGCCAGCTCCTAATTCAATCACTCTCTTTCCTTTTAACTTGGATGGACAAAAACGACCTTTTCTGCTATTCTTTTCCTGTACAGATCAACCATAGAATGCCAATCATGAGGATGGTAATAAAAGTAAGCTGCCATTTTCCTTAGAAGCAAATCCTAGTAGTATTAGCAGATGCTCGAGCAAATAAGCTTCGAAGATGCCAACAGCACAAAGTCTTTTTAAGTTGGATGTGCTCTGACACAGTTTCAAAAAATATATATTTCTGTTCACATGATTATATTTATCCACACCAACTAGCGAAGGAGGGCCTACAACTCAAAGAAATTACCAAGAATTTGACAAACACCATTGATGCATCCCAGACTGTGGTCCCAAGGTGCTTGGAGTTTGGATCCTGTCAGGCCAGAAGCAAAAGAAAATTCAGATCACCCAACATTCAGTATCACCGGTTCACCACTACAGCTTGAACAGAAGATGAAGTTGATCCACCTTCTGATGCAAAGCCTAATTCTTTTTCTTGAAAGAAAAAACTCTTTAAGAAGCGAGATTCATCCGGTGCTACTCCAGTTCTCCTCACCTGTGCAATATGTAGCCGGTGGCCCATCACCTCCAGAGAAATAGCCGACGTGCTCGGCGAATTCAACCTGTAGTCAGCATGAACCGTACATGAAACTAATTTTTTTTAAAAAAAATTGCAATCACTACCACCCTCACTCACGCCAGTTGCTAACAAGCAACATGATTCAATCACCACCATCACCAATTCACCATGTAATTTGCTCTCTGGGGCTTAAACTATCGCGAAGGAGGTGCAGAGGTGATGCTGTAGGAGGAAACGGCGTCAGCGCAATTACCTGTCGTGGTCCATGGCCTTCGGCAGCGAACTGACACACCGGAGCTCCGGCGGGCGGCGGCGAGGGTTCCGGGAGGAGAGCGACTACAACGTGGTGTTGGTGTCAGGCCTGTCGGTCCCGGAGCCCATCGACTGCTCTACTCGATGGGCCGGGCCTCGTTGCATCTCCACAAGCTCATCGGATACGTACTCCCTGTTTACGCCTTCGTCGCACGTCCACGCTTCCGCCGATTCAAACGCCGGAAAGCCACCGCGAGGCCTCCCCGTCGCCTGCCCATGCCATGCCATTACGCCGCCGTGCCGGCCGCGCCATCGCCGCCGCACCAGGCGGCTTCCTCCACCTCTCCCTGCTCGCCTCCCTCCGCCGCCGTCCCTCGCTCCAGGCGCACGCGCAGCTCCTGCTCCTGGGCCTCCCGCTGCCCCACGCCGCGGCCTCCCGCCTCCTCCGCCCGCACCTCCGCGCCGGCCACCCGCTCGCTTCGCTCCGCCTCTTCCTCCGCGTGCTCCGCGACCACCAGCCCGCCCCAAACGTCCGCACCGCTTCCCTGGAGCAGGAGGAGGCCGTCCCTGACTCCCGCTCCCTCTCCGCGGCTCTCGCGGCCTGCTCCCGCCTCGAGTCCCCTTCCGCCGGCTTCTGCACCCACGCCTTCGTCCTCAAGTCGGGATTCGCCTCCGACTTGTTCGTCGCGAACTCGCTCCTCCATTTCTATGCCTCGTTCGGTCTCCACGCCCTCGCGTGCAAGCTGTTCGACGAAATGCCGGCGAGTGACACCGTCTCGTTCAACACGCTGATCAGTTCGTACGTGCAGTCAGGATGCGTTGAACGCGCATTGGGGGTGTTCAGGGACATGGTGGAGGGAGGGTTCCGGCTGGACGAGTGGACCATCACGGCGTTGCTGGGCGCCTGTGCTGGGCTAGGCGATTTGATGGTGGCCAAAGCTGCGCATGGGTTTGCCAGCAGGGCATTGAGGCATACATTGTTCGACTCTGCAGAGGTGGTAATTGGGTTAGTGGACATGTATGTTAAGTGTGGCGCAGTGCAGCTCTCCAGGAGGGCATTTAATTTGTTTGGGGATAAGACGAAGGACGCGAGGATTTGGAGTGTCATGATGTCAGGGTATGCAAGGGCTGGGGAGATCTACATGGCTCGGAATTTGTTTGATGAGATGCCCAATAAGGATTTGGTTGCATGGACAGTTTTGGTCGGTGGATATGTGCAGGCAGGTAGATGCAAGGAGGCACTTCAGTTGTTTGAGGAGATGGAAGCGACAGGACTCGAGGCTGATGAGGTGACGGTTGTCACCGTGCTTTCAGCTTGTGTCCAGCATGGTGCGATTGGTCTTGCAAAGAGGCTCCATCGTCGTGTGAACCAGAATGGATTGGTTAGCAGGAATGCAAGAGTTGCCACCAGCTTCGTGCACATATATGCAAAGCATGGTTGCATACAGACAGCTATGGATGTGTTTCGTGGAGTCACTGATGAATTCAAGACTGTAGAGTTGTTTAATGCTATGATACATGGACTCGCCCACCATGGTTATGGTGAGAAAGCTATCTCACTTTTTGATGAAATGGAAACCCTGGAGCTCCAACCTGATGACATCACATTTGTGGGAGTCCTGTGCGCATGCAGTCACAGTAACTTGGTCGAACAAGGGCGTAAGATGTTCTTATCAATGTCAGACAAGTATGGTGTCAAACCAGATATCAAGCATCATGCTTGCATGGCTGATCTCCTTGGAAGAGCTGGACGGATTGATGAAGCTTACAACTTTATCCAGAATATGCCTTTCAAAGCAAATCATGTGGTATGGTCATCTCTTCTGACAGCATGCAAGATCCATGGTAATAACAAGATTAGGAAGCTTGTAGAGAGGCAAATTCTTGGGTTAGATGCTACCTACAAGCCTGAAAAGCTGACCTTATCTGGCTTATTTTCTGATCACAAGAGGAAAGAGCTATCTGCAAGGGTGAGAAAGGCTATAAAGCACAAATATGAGCACAGGCATACACGGTAGGAGTCACACCGAATGGTAATGTCTATCAGATTGCAATTACTGATGCTTCCCAGCTTCACACTCAGGTAAAGGTGATTGATTGGATGCCTGAAGAAGTGAAGATGCCCAAGGCATTTGTTTTTCTCAGGATGCATTGGGAGAAGACTGCTTGGAATATTGAGAGACAGCTGCTCTAGCATTTCCCTTGATAAACTCGATTCCTGAAACCCCAACAGAAGTTGTCATGAACCATTGTATATGTGGTAGTTGCCATTCATCAATCTGAGTATTTGCTGACAATATAAAGTAAGGGTGTTCCAATATTAGGCTAAGTTTTGAAAGGAAACAAAGGATTGCCCTTGCAAAGAGCAGGGGCCATGCATTTTCAGATCTTGTGTACAAGCTCTGGTAGGTTAATTTCTGTTTCCCTGGTGCAGCTGCTAACTTAGTTTTATCTTCAGTTCGCTTTAACAAAGGATTATGTTTCTGTTGGTAATTTATGGATTAGTAAAAAGAAGTTGTTAGTAACAGTTAACAAATATGTTTACTTGTGCTGTCCTTTGGGGTATTTGGAAACTAATGAATCTATTACTCTTTCAGAATGTACCTTGGAGGGATATGGCAATTTTGCTACAGAAGATAACATGGCTAGTGTAAAAAAAAATTTGGGGGGGGGATTGTCGGTGTTTCTCCCCCGGGGGGTCACACCAACGAGTAAATTTGTATGCGTGCTCCCCTTTCCGGATGGTGATGCAAGAAGACACAGAGATTTATCCTGGTTCGGGCAAGAGAAAGCCCTAC
>Ga0182004_10000316_pt1 | contig 27179 bp, 29 predicted proteins | sample Sormic07211540_1_FD_120479 | JGI IMG/M metagenome (GOLD analysis project Ga0182004, IMG submission 120479) | Endophyte microbial communities from Sorghum bicolor roots, Mead, Nebraska, USA - 072115-40_1 MetaG | ecosystem: Host-associated > Plants > Roots > Unclassified | place: USA: Nebraska...
CCGCACCTGGAGCCGCGGCCGGGGCTGCCGCGCCTAAGGCACCGCCGCCTGGGGCCGCACCTGGCGCGCCCGCGCCCGCCGCCAGGAGAAGACGAGCGGCGGCGGCGACGCCAGCGAGAGGAGGAACGGTGGCTGTTGGAGGAGTGGCAGCTGCTGCAGCCTGCGCCCAAGTGTAGCTGGGGAGAGGAGGAAAACAATGGAAGTAGGTGGGAGGAGTAAGAGGGGGGCGGCCAGCCATGGCTCTAGGCGGCGGCTCACCGGCTGGCCGGCGACTGGCAGTTGGCTGGCGGCTGGGGAGGGAGGAGGGAGAGGAAAACCTAAACCTAGCTTGATACCATGTTAGAAATTCTGATTGGATTACTTAGGCTAACCCTAGAAGGGTAGCAATATAGCATGGCATACATGGGCCTCATGGGCCTAATACACTCATACTCCCCCAATTCTGTTTAGTCGAGCTTCTCGATCTTTCATTATACCTCAACAAGGCCTTCATATACTTAACACCCCCTTAAAACTCAAGGTGGAAATGGATTATCTGAAGCATTTAATTTGATCAAGTGAAGCCGATGTTGCTCTCGAGTCTGTGCTTTAGTGAAAAAATCAGCTAACTGCAACTCGGAAGGCACATACTTGTGACAATGAGACTGAGTAAAGAAGGCATCCACACCAATATGTTTGGTAACCTTGGATTAGAGAGTCTGATATCATTCCATCAGGGGAAATGACTATATATAGGAGGCTCATGGGCCTATGGGCCTATATTAGATGGGCCTTCATATACTTAACATGTCCTTCTGTAGATGGTGCAGAATTTTTTGAATACCCACACTCGAAAGAAAAGGGATAAGAACACTTAACAAAGGCACACACCCATACCACTTACATTTCATATGTGTTTCAGAATTTTATAAATTGCAGGAAGAATGGATTTGATTTTAATTCTAGGAGGCATCGATACTAGTATTCTTTGTACTGTGATTCCTATTAATATTTTTTTCCTCAATCAGGGTATTCTATCAACATCAAGGGGGCTCAATGCTCTGCAGTTTCTTGATTCTCTTGATAGGTCTTTACTCATGGTATCCATGAATCGCTGCATCTCGTGTTTTGTTCTGATAACCACATTCATTTTTGTAATGCTGTTCTCTGCTCCGAAATTACTGCACCTACAGGTTCATTCGAGAGGTGTAAACATTCAGATAGTTGAACAGACTATATCGCAAATGGAACAGTGTGCTGGTGGTGAGCATACATTTGGTTTTCTGTATTAGTTGAACAGACTATATCGCTCCAAAATATATATTTTTATTCATGACACTACAGAATGTACCCTCCTTAATGGATGTTAACCTATGCCACACATACCAGAATATAATATTCAACCATATATTGAATTTGGCAGTTGTTTACAATGTCTTGTAAAGAACAGTTTTGGCTAATTTCTATTTAAGTCAGCATAAAATACATCCACTAAAGTTGGTTATAGATTGCATGAGAAGTTTACAATCAGAAAAAAAAAACACTGTGATTTTTTACCTTTATTATTACTAATATACATAGATAGAATATTTGTTATCAAGGTATTCTAAATCTGACTATTGCTACACATGCCAAATTTCACGGGCTATTCATTTGTACAGTAGAATACCGAAGAACAAGAAGTCCCCATTTGCCCAGTCATATGTGGTTCTCTATAATCTGCTGAAAATGGTTCTTGATACTTTGTATTGGCGTAACATAATTTATTACATCTATAAACATTATTGGAATCATGAAAACTCAGCACTCTGCTAGGTGGATGAAATATGTGTTATCATGTCAGTTACCGCAAATTAAGTTACATGCAGTTTGTTGAACTTTGGTTCTGTAGTTTCACTTGAAGATGCAGATGTGTGGCAAACTGAAGGTCGAACTTACAAGCAATGGCTGTGCACCCTAGTGAGCTCACTTATTTGTCACTGTGATGACATCATTTTGAGGTATCATTTTCAGCTTAAGAAAATGATTGTAACACTTATACCAAGCTTAAATATGATAGTACTATTCAATACAACTGTAACATCTGTCACTGCTTGACATTGGTATTCTTCTTATAGACTCTGTAGGAATCTTGTTTTTCTCAAAGTTAAGGCTGCTGAGCTTTTGCTTGCAAGTACTCTAGTGAACATTGCTAGCAATGTTGATTCTAATGCTGTCATCTGCAGATTAATTTCAACAAAGGTTTGTAGGATTCCAAAATTATTCTGTACTCTACAGTTGCAATCTAGGGTTAGTCTCGGTGATTTGATTATATTCAATGTGCAGGTTGAGAAAATAATTTTTTCTGACTCCAATCATTCGTTGAAGTCAATCCATCTGTTTCTGGATGCACTGAATGTCATTAGATCTTTTTATGTTGCTGAAAAGGCCAGAACTTTCCCTTCTAATACTCTGAAGGTATGTTATTACTGTTATTTTCTATTGAAATGACATGACATGTTGCATATATTGTTTCATGTTGAAGTAGTCGTTGAAGTGATCCATTTCTTATACCATAACCAATTGGAAAACAGGTAGACTCATTGAATACTTAATCCTTGCCTTCACTGTTGACCTGTATCAACTAGACTTCTTGCTTATATTACTAACACCTTTAAGCCAAGGAGGCTTGATGGACCACTGTTACTCTTCACCTGTCCTCAAAAAGTCCTATTCATGATTACCTAAAACTGTAATAGTGTGCACTATTCAGTGACCAATTTTGAGTTTTGGTTAATTTTGTACAACCTTTATTGATTCTATCTTCTAGTGATCCTCTCTGCTAGGAAAGGGGCATATGTTCCTTTTTTTGCATTAGTCTAAATGTATTGGTAATGTTATTGTCAGTTACCACTACCTTAGTCTAAATGTCTATAATATAATTTTGCCTCAACAATGTTATCCATTTGAGATACTTGTTCATATTTATCTTACCTTTGACCTACCATTTGAACTATCAGGATGGTAGATCTGCTAGATCAAAAAGTCGATCACCAGCGACAACCCCATCATCATCATGGAAGAGGGTACTTCATTTTTGTCCTTTTTCCCCAGTAATGAGCATGGCACATTTATTTGGGATACCTGAGCATGTCGCTGTCAATTGTGATATGCAATATTATATTCGTGGAAAGAATTATGTTGTCAAGCTTGTAGACATACTATCATCCCGCCATGTTATTTATTTTGGGTATTGTTCGATGTGTCTGCTTTTATTTTCATCGAATATTCAGGAGACCTGTGTATTATTGCATTAGGAAATTTTATGTGTATCACATTAGCGTTGAATCACCTAGAGAGAACAATCTTATTAGACCTGCTTTTATACATTTATAAGGCTAAACCCAGCTCATGGTGGAATGTGTGACATAAGTTGACGTATAACTCTGTGAATCAGAGGAAATCATGTGTGTGGGTGTGTTATGTTTGGGGTTCCTTATCCCCATGTACTCCTTTCTTAATGAAATGATACACAACTCTCATGCATATTTGAGAAAAAAAAGAAATCATAGGTCAGAATGAAAGGGAGATAAAATGACACGTCACACGTGTGGCAATGAAGAGGTAGGATGCAGTACACATGCATGCAGGAATTTTAGAGTTGTCAAGCTGTTCTTGCATTGCATTGCATTCTTGCGCACACCACACACACAGTTGTATACCTGCCTAGGTATGGTGTATGTCACCTCCTACTGTAGCTAGATCATCTACCATCTACTCCGCACTCCACTATTCCTTGCTGCATACTGTTGCTTGCCATTGCTTGTAAAACAAAAGAGCAAGGTGCTATCCTTCCTATATGACAGCAGCAGCAACTACTAGTACTCATGAAAATGATTGAATACAGGGATTACTTGTCTATCAACATAGGAGTAGCTATTTGCTCCTGGGTGTGACAACATAGGAGTAGCTATTTGCTATAAATGTGTTTGATGTTTCTTGTTTTAACGGTACATCACTTTTACTTGTAGTGCGGTCCTACTCATATATGCATCAGTGCATGCACTGTATTCCTGTGTTAGTGGACAGATGTGTTTATACCTTAGAAATTCTGGGGTACCATGTCTTGATATTAGATAGGGAGAATTTCTGCATCCAATGTCTCTTTTTTAACATGTTTATTCTCTAGGTATACTGGCTTTCTGTTGATTATCTTGTTGCTGCCAAAGCTGCTAGTGTAAGTATGCCACCTTATCTGCTGTTATGTATTGTTTTAATCACCAGATATCTATTTAGCTTTCATTCAATTTATTTCTGAAACCAGGGTCCAAGGTAATTTTCCTATTCGATTTATAACCTTATGCCTTGATTAACGGAACCAGAATGCTGTTTTGTGTGAATCCTGGGACTCCCTCTCTTGAGTGTTTATCACAAACACACACTAGTTTTCTCTGGTAGACATTCACACAAGTAGTTTCTGTTCCATGTGGCCACTCTAGCCCTCATCATTTTCTTATCACCGCCCCGGTCGAGTTTTTTTTTATATATATAGCTGATACAGGGCTATACAATTGCCAATGATACCCTCCTAATCGATCCTCGTTATTCTCTTTAACTACAAGCTCTTTTATGTTACTCTTGTTTTCTCCCCTTAATATAATGATGCACAGCTCTCCTGTGCGTTTGAAAAAAAAAAGATATTGCATGTGAAGCTTCTTGCTTTCATGACGATTTTTATGCGAAGCTCATCATCTGTGGTCTGCAAGGCAGCCTTCAGCAATAGCAAAATGCTTGGCCTTTAAGCTTTTACAAAAAAATATTTTATTCAATTTTGACTCCCATCTAAATAAACATATCTGTTTCTTCACAGCGATGCTCATGTGACTTTGCCGTATTAATGTATGTTGAGCTTTGGTGTGAGGAACAATTCAATAGGCTGGCATTAGGACCTCCAGAGTTTTCCCACGAAGAGTCGGTCAGCCCTTTTTTCATTTCTCCATTTTTTCTTTAGATTTGTTTATGTGTTTGATTTAGCTGTGTTATATGCTTATATTGTTATTTCTATTTCTCACGTTTTTCAGTTGCCGCCACATGTTGGTCTGTTGGTTGCTGCATTTACTCGCATAAATGAACCGGACAGCATTTATGGACTCACACTAGCCAATGAGGTTATCTTAAATCCTTTTCTTTTGTGAAGGTTTATATTTTGTGAGTTCTAGTCATGCTTAAGATGGATATGAGCATTTTTTTTCCGTCTCCCATTTTCTGTTATAATCTTTTATTCATCTCCACAATATATTTCAACCTGCAAAGCTCAGGCTATGCTATGTATTTTTTAGGTACTTTACGACCTACAAGTTATGTACCTAAGATTTGCTTATTATTGTTCTTCTGAAACAGATAGCATCTCAGCTTATTAGATATGAGCATGAAGGTGATTGGAGTAGTGCACTTGAATACTACGATTTACTCGTAAGGTCAACGCCAAAGGAGCATCTTGGCAATTTAACTGGGTCGGTGTTGACTGGACCATCTACCGTGTCTTCTAGAGCAGAAGATACAACGTTGAACTGGAAAATGCACAAAGGTCTTATGAGATCCTTGCAGAAAACTGGATGTAGTCATGTGCTTGATGTCTACTGTGAAGGTTTGACTCACCAAAAAGGGTGTCTTCAACAAGACGCAGAGTTTATTGATATCCAAGTTAGTATTGCATCTTTCATATGACGGTTGCATTGTGTTGCTAAACTTCTCCCATAATTTGTTTCGTGTTTTATTGCCTATCTTGCAGTATGAAGCCGCTTGGAGGGCAGGAAATTGGGATTTCTCCTTTTTCATTCCATATTCTTCTTCGTCTTCAACCCGCACTCGAAGTTACTGTCTTTTCAATGAAAATTTACACAGGTTCTGAGGTTCATAATATCCATTTACTCATATTGATCAATGTTCTTTACAATTTTGGGCAGAACTTACTTTCTTTGTTTAGTGAGTTATCCATTAACTCTTTCACCTTCCATTCCAAATTGTAAGTTGGTTTGACTTTTTGAGTCTCACAACTTTTGCTATGCACCTAGATATATATTATGTCTAGATACATAATAAAAGCTAGAAAAGCTAGCATGACTTATAATTTGGAACGGAGGGAGTATATAGAACAACATTCAGTGCACTTTCGAGCACAAAGCAAAGCATCTATATCCTTAGAATTATATTGAATATAATGTTAGGGTATAGTCAATACTTACCGCACAAGCTCAAGGATCTTATAGAAACAAATTAACTTATTAAACCTTGCCCAACAGTACATATAAAGATACATAGGTTAACAACACATAGTTGATGTTTCATCATGGAAAAATACTTTTATAGTATATAACTTGATTAAAACAATATTAAAATGCATGAGTAGTGTGGCAAGTTATGACACCACCAGCCAGGGTTGAACCCTGGGTCTCACAGAAAGGGGGCCTCAGCAAGTTATATCACTTCAGGATGTTCCTGGACGGTCTGGCCTTGGCTCCCTTTTGTTGACCATATGGTTGAGGGCTATCTTTGATGCAATCCAAGGGGTCAATTTTTGTTTAAAACAATATTCTTTTGCAACAATTGCCAAATCCAAATGTTATATTGGCATTGGACTAAATTGATTTGCTAAATGACTTACATTGAGAATCAGAGGGAGTAGCATCATTTAATGAAATCCCATTCAAACTAGAGGGACCAGGGTGCTCGAAGGTAGTGTAAGTACCTCTCTAAAGGTTACTTTGGAAGCCAAGATCCCCGCCAGGTTCCCTGCGATTTCCCGGGGCAAGGAATCCGTGGGGCGATCTCTCCCACGCCAATTTTTGGCGACGTTTGGGAGCTCGCGAGACGTGGGATCTCAGCCCCCTTCCCTGCGTTTTCCATGAGGTACGATTCTGCGAGACAATAGGCCAGGAGCGCTTCCCTGGCACCTGCTCCCAAGAGCCGCGACGCCGCCTCCAACAGGACCACCACTCAGATGCGGCAGTTGACGTGCGGCTCGCCCGTATGAGTTGAGACGGCCTTGCTGCCATCCAATGCCTCTTCCGCCCCCCACCACTCCCGGCCTGGGCACCCTTATTCACACCCACACACCCGGCAGATGGTCTCCAGCGCCGCATACCCGACTGTAGTTGCAGTCCCCGCCTCTGGCAGGGTAACGCTGGCCTCGGTTGGCCACTGCCTTGCATCGTTGACCATCTTGCTCTACTTTGCATCCGTCGGATTGCCTGTTCAGGAGTAAGAAGAGAGGCGGCAGACATCTAAATTATTTCTTCTAGATTTCTTCTCAATTTTTTAAATTTTTTAGACCATTTTTGTGCTCTGCTCCGGTGATATTGCCTATTCAGGAGCAAGAAGAGAGGCGGCATTTTTTCTGTTTTTAAAGATAATTTTTTATACATGTGATTTACCTCCTTGTTTCCAAACAACGACAGGGAATTGAAGCCCCGGTGGTGGGGCTGCCCAGGGAAGTGCATTGCCACCAAAATCCGTCCCAGGTGCTTTCGTTCCCTGGGTTAGGTTCCCTTCACTTCCAAAATAGCCCTAAAGGGTTTGGTACTCCCCTTTTTAAGACAAATCTTGGGCCCATCTTCCTATGCCAAATTCTTTTAGAATCATCAATAGAACAAGCGACTGTTCTAATGTAATGCATGTTTTTTTCTTCATAGAATCGACATTTATAGGGATTAAGCATTATCCTCTGGGAGTTACCACCCCTTTTGATCACCAATGCATGTCATTTTACGATTTCTGCCGGTCGAACCTTTTAAACACTTTGACCATGAACACATACACATAAGAATTATGTGTATTGACAAAGTAAAGTATCTTTTACTAGGTTCATCATGGATAATACTTTAAAATATTTGCTCATCTATGTTTGAAATAACATATTCTTATATAAATTACTAATCAAAGTGTTTCTTTTCCTTGTAGACCATGTCAATGGCCTAAGCATCATGCATTAGTGATCTAAGGCATGGCCAGTTGCATACATATATATACTTACAAAGCTGCAGTTGTATAAATGCCTGTGTGGTGCCTATCAACTTTATTTTGGCTAGATCATCAATCAACTACACACACTCCTACAAATAAAAAGCAAGGGGGTAACCTATATGTTAGCAGTAACTACTACTCGTGCTAATGAAGCTGGTTTAACACAGGGATTACTTATATCTATCAATTACTGAAGCTTTCTGGGTTGTGAATATTGTTCTTCTCGAACAACAGAGGAGGGCTTCATGTCATTTCACTAAGAAGAGATCTAAAAATAAAAAGTAGAGGCCAAAGTGCCTATTCCTGACACAACTCGCACAAACCCAGTAGAAAAAAAAAAGAATTTCATATGTGCCACGCTCTAGAGACTAACAACCACGACCAGCCGATCTCCCTAAAATGGACTAAGAGTCTGGGGTGAGTGACTTAAGGAGTAGCTCATAGAGCGCGGAAGCTCTAGACAAGCACCACAAACTACTTTTACTGGCCACTGTTTGCACCTTTTGCAGAATCACTTGAGCATTTGTGCTTTCCCCTTTAAACATGTATTCCTGTGCTTCCAATGTTCCCAGGTGACTAGAATGATGAAACAGTTAAGAACTTTTATCATCTCCTGAGGCACTCCTGATAGCACTGCCCCACCAGCTAGGCAGTTAGAGAAACGAGATGCCGATAAACCAGTTGCAAGTCTTGATTTTGTTTAATTTCTGCAATCTTCTTCTGTGAGAACCAAAGTTGATTGGGTCTTTCAGTGTGTATGTTCTTTGTTTTGCTTACCTTTAGAAACCTGTTTCCTAACTTATGATATTTTTTACTTATTGTGCATGCTGCAGTTGCTTAAGAGCTCTGCAGAATGGTGATTCTGAGGAGTTCCATGCAAAACTTTGTCAAACCAAGATGGTATTGTTCATAGCCATTTTTGTAGTCACTTTCACTAGTGAAATTCTGTTAATGTTATTTTGAAATATTTACTTGCCCTCTTCCAGGATCTTGTCTTGGCTTTGTCAAACACTAGCAAGGAGAGCACGAAATACATCCACTCAACCATCCTTAAATTACAGGTGATGACTTCTTATCTTATGATGGTCTACATGTTGGTGGATCAGTCAGGTGCCTTATCCCTTGCTTTGGTACCTACAGATTCTAGATCATGCTACTATGGTTTGGGACCTGCGTTGGAACCTTAATCCCAATCAAACATCAAAATCTTCCGTAACCAAGGAATTTTCTCATATATCTACTATCCCTACAGGGATACAGGTTCTGCACACATCTCTCTTGCCAATTCTATCATTCTGTTTCAGATGCATGCAATTCAGGAACTTTGGATATGTGTCAATTTGTATGATATTTTTGTATTGATGTGTTGAGAATCTGGAGAAGGGACATATATTCAGTTAGACCTAAGTACCTAACAGTTAATGTTCCTTGCCATTTTTTTATATTAGTTCATTCTCATTAGCTGCTTAATTTTTATGCTCGAGATGTTGTTCATTTGGCCAAATACCACTACAACACCTTTTCCTTTGTAGAAAGAAATATGTTGTACAACTCCACAGTAATGTGAAGTCTTTTACTCTATACCATTGTTAATTGTTTTTGTTTCCCTTGTTGGCTAATATCTCCTTACCTTTTTCTGTGCAGTTGGAGTTGCTGGATAAAGAGTGGAACTTAATTGTGTTCCAAGCAGAACGGAACCTTGATCTTTTTGAACCTTTTCTGGCATTTAGGCGTGCCCTCCTTAAGATTTTAGGTTGTGAAGAACATCTTGTAAAACATTTATTTCAATCTGCTTCTGCGCTCCGGAAGGTGGTCATCTTGTTTTCAGCTGTGTCCCTGTTTCACACAATATTCCTTGTTTCACTATGATTATTTTCGTGGATACAGGGATTAAGGTTTTCTTTGGCAGCGGCAGCTTTATATGAGCTCAAAGAACTTTGTTTTCACAGAGATGAGGGCACTATGCCAAATACCTATTTCCTTTCACGGGTACATACTTTACAATTGGGTTATCCAACTGATGATTTTAGGAAGAAGTTTATTTTTGGCCATCGAACTATCGCCCAAGTCCTATTTTGGCCATCAAACTCCAAAACTGATATCTTTGGCCATTGAACTATCAAAACCAGACAACTTTGGCCATAAGGCTGGTTTGAAAATGGTGGCTTTGCCTATATATGTTTTTTGTAAAGATAATGGAAATATGATTAAATCTCTAAAAACTCATAACTGTGGCCAGGAAAATCTTGTAGTGCAGGGTCTCTTATTTAGGTATAGAAGATGACAGACTCAGTCAATAGTTAGATGGCCAAAAATAGATTTCTTGATTTTGTTGCACTATTATTTGAGGTCCAAGGTCTATATTCATAATATGTTTAAGCAAGCTTATGTAGCTATTTGATTTTGGTAAACTATTCTGTTAGAGAACTAATTTTCCTTGATTAGGCTAACCCTAGGAGGGTAGCAATATAGTATAGCATACGTGGGCCTCATGGGCTTAGCCACATGGGCCAATACTCACTCCTATACTCCAACACCCCGCCCCCCGCAGTCTGAACTACCGGCGCAGCGGAGTTTGCAGACTGGTCATGAAAGAAGTCAACACACAAGCCCCCCCCCACAGACGCAACTAGCCACTGGTGATGTTGAGGCTGGAGCGGAACTCGGTGAAGGTCGAGGACGGGAGATCCTTGGTGAAAATGTTGGCGAACTGGGAGGTGGTCGGGACGTGAAGGACCCGAATATCGCTGATGGCAACCCGATCTCGGACGAAGTGTAGATCGATCTCCACATGCTTGGTCCTCTGGTGCTGGACCAGGTGGGTGGAGAGGTACACCGCACTGACGTTGTCGCAGTAGACCAGCGCGCTCCGGGAGAGAGGGCTATGGAGCCCGGCGAGGAGCTGCCGGAGCCAGGAAGCCTCAGCCACGCCGTTAGCTACGACCGGCTGGCGCTTGGACGACCAGGACACTAGGTTGTCGCCTAGGAAGACGGCGTAGCCGGAGGTGGAGCGGCGAGTGTCCGAACACCCGGCCCAGTCGGCATCAGTGTAGACGATGAGCTCGGTGGAGGACGACCGTCGGTGAAGGAGGAGACCGAAGTCGACGGTGCCGCGGAGGTAGCGAAAAATCCGCTTTAGAGCGATGAGGTGTGGCTCCCGGGGATCATGCATATGTAGACATATCTGCTGAACTGCATATGTGATGTCTGGCTGGGTGAATGTGAGGTACTGAAGTGCACCGGCAAGACTGATATGCAGTGGGATTTGTCACTGGGGTGCCCCCGGCCTCTGAGAGCTTGCCCTGTGTGTCAACCAGAGTGGAGCAGGGCTTGCAGTCAGTCATCCCAGCTCTCTCCAGTATATCAAGAGTGTACTGTCGTTGGTGAAGGAGTAACCCGGCAGGATGAGGCTCAACACCGAGGAAGTGATGGAGTGCACCCAAATCCTTCATAGCAAACTCCTGCTGAAGAGAGGCGATGATCCGGCAAAGGAGGGACTCACTAGAGGCAGTGAGGATAATGTCATCAACATAGAGCAGCAGGTACGCAGTCTCACGCCATGGTGATAGATGAACAGAGAAGTACCTGACTTTGCCTCCACAAACCCCAGGGTCAGTAGAAAAGCAGCAAACCGGTGGTTCCACGCCCGGGGGACCTCCTTGAGGCCATAGAGAGAATTGTTGAGCCGACACCATGTCGGGACAAGAAGAGTCAACAAACCCCGCCGGCTGGCTACAGTAGACACCGGGACAGTGAGAACGCCATGCAGGAAGGCATTCTTGACGTCCAGCTGATGCACGGGCCACCCGCGAGTGAGAGCCAGCGATAGCACCGTACGGACGGTAGCCGGCTTCACCACTGGGCTGAAAGTCTCGTCGTAGTCGACACCGGGGCGCTGAGTAAAGCCTCGGAGAACCCAGCGAGCCTTGTAGCCCTCAAGAGTGCCGTCAGCCCGGCGCTTGTGAGTCCAGATCCACTTGCCGGTGACAATGTTGGAGCCCGGCAGACGAGGCACCAGATCCCATGTCTGGTTGGCAAGGAGCGCCGCGTACTCCTCTTCCATCGCGCGGTGCCAGTGAGGCTACAGCAAGGCCTCGCGGACAGAAGAGGGTAGGGAGACCTACGAGTCCCCGGGCATCGCCGCAAGAGCTCGAGGCTGCAGGGTACCAGCCGCGTATCGCGTCACCATAGGGTGAACATGACGCGGGTGTCGGTGAAGAAGCGGTGGGTGGTACACCGGCGTCGCGACACGGGTAGCTGGGGGCCTCGGCGGCGGTGTCGGTGTCGCTGGCGGAGAGGACGTTGCCGGTGGCGTAGGTGACCCCGGCGAAGAGGGGGCCACCGGTGCCGACGGAGGCAGCGGCGCCAACCGGGCACGTCGCTGGTAGACGTGCACCGGCTGGGCGAAGCGTGTCAGTGGGGCTGGAGTCAGAGTCGCCGACCCGGGACCCGTGTTGTGCGCAGGGGCCGGTCTGGAAAGTGACCCCTTGAGGCCTGGGCAGGGTACAAGCCTTGGGGTGTAACGGGCGACCGGCGAGCTGAGGCACGGCCCCGAGGAGAGGCATGGCATAGCGTTACCTACAGGAAACACCGACAAAGGTGGCTCGACCACCGGGTCAGTAGGGAACATAGAGGATAGGTCAAGGTCCAGGGTGGAGGCGGGAGTGGTGAAAGGGAAAGACAGACTCATCGAACACCACATGGCGGGAGATGAGAATGCGACGAGAGGTAAGGTCGTAGCATCGGTACCCCTTGTGATCCGGGGAGTATCCGAGGAAGACACAGAGGGTCGAACGGGGAGCCAGCTTGTTGGGAGCGGTGGCGGTGGTGTTCGGGTAACACGCACACCCGAAGACCCGAAGGTGATCGTAGCGAGGAGGGGTACCGAAGAGAGCGTGGTGTGGTGTGGGAGCTGGGCAGGCAACGGAAGGAAGGCGGTTAAGTAGGTAGGTGGAGGTGTGCAAGCCCTTAGCCCATAAACGAGCAGGAAGCGAGGCCTGAAGGAGAAGAGTGCGCACGGTATCATTGGTGGTGCGAATCATGCGCTCAGCCTTGCCGTTCTAAAAAGAGGTATACAGGCAAGACATGCGCAACTGGACACCGTGAGAGAGGAAGAAGGCACGAGAGGTGGAGTTATCGAACTCTCAACCATTGTCACACTGGACGGCCTTGATGGTGAGGCCGAACTGTGTGGACACCCAAGCGAAGAAGTGGAGGATAGCGGGGAAAGCATCATACTTCGCACGTAAAGGAAAAGTCCAGGAATAATGCGAATAATCATCGACCACCACAACATAGTATTTGTATCCAGAAATACTGATGATAGGAGATGTCCATAAGTCGCAATGTACAAGGTCAAAAATGCAGGCCGCATGAGAAGAACTATGAAAAGGAAGACGAACATGACGGTCCAGTTGGCACGCATGACACAAATGCTCACCGTGAGGCCGAGTACATCGAACATCGGAACTAGGACTGAGCTGCATCAGGGCATCACGTCCAGGATGGTCGAGGCGCTGGTGCCAAGTAGTGGAGGAAGTAGTAGTGGCGAAGGCAGCTGACAAAACAGGTGAAGAAGGCCAGGCAGACGCCGGAAAGCGAAGAGTGTAAACGGGCCCCGTGCTATCACATGGGAGCAGAGGACGCTGGGAAGCCAAATCCTTCACAACAAGACCAGAAGAGTCAAACTCCACAGAACAGGAATTGTCAGCTATAAAACGACGAATTGAAAGAAGGTTGTGAACCATAGAAGGAGCAACAAGAACGTCAGGAAGACGAAAAGAGCCATGGGGGCCGGCGGCATCCACAGATGTGACAGGAAGAAGGACCCATTGGCGACCATAATGGACGAAGGAAGAGAGAAAGGCGGAGGGTGAACAGAAGAAAGTATACCGGGGTTAGGAGTGGTGTGGTAAGTAGCCCCACAATCGGCGACCCACTCCGGCCCAACAAGTGGTGTCAGGGCCATGGTGCTGAAGGTGTTGGCCAAGGCCGTCTGGTCCCAACCGGCAGGCCAGGGCCACGTGATGCGGAGTACGCGCTGGGAGGTGCCGCCCACGGGGTCGCTGAGGGGAACCCCGGGGGAGCACCAGCGAGCATGGCCGCCGGCGGGCTGGACCGGCCACATGGAGATGCGCCCTGACCATGGGTTGTGGAAGGATGGCCAGGGTGCACCCTGTGGAGGTGTCGGCGCCGTGTTGCCCCCACGACCTGCACCACGTCCCCCGCCGCGGCGACGGTGTGGACGGACGCGGTGGGGGAGTAGCGGCGAGAGCAGTCGAGGAGGTCGAGGACCATGGCGCGGAGGCCGATGTGACCGAAACTCCCTGCTGGAGCTCCTCCATGACGAGGTCGTCTCGGACCTGCAGGAAGGTGGGGAAGGGCCGCTGACGGGTGCTCCACGTCTGGAGGTGAACGTAGCGATCGCTGAGCCTGCGGAGGACGTTGAGGACCAGGATACGGTCCTCCATGGGCCAGCCAAGGTCGCCGAGAGAGCCCGCCATGCCCTTCATCTTGCGGCAGAACTCGCTGACGGAGAGGCAGGGAGGCCGAGGAGCTGCTCCGCATCGGCGATCTGGCGGGCCAATGCATCGGACGCATCTCGCTTGCGCTCCCAGGCGATCGCGGCCTCACGCACGCGGACCAGGCCCTCCGCAGCAGCGGCCCGGGCAGCGACGAGGGCGGAGTTGGGCCCCGTTGTGTGGAGGTGGGAAGCCGTTGGCGGAGGCGGGGCGGGGAAACGCAGGAGGGTGTTGTTGGCGACGGCTGGCATCACCAGCCCGGCTGCCATGGCGGCGGCAGCCCCTGCAGCTATGGCTGCGGCCCCTACGGCCGTGGCCAGGGCATCGACGCTGGCCAAGGCGCCTGTGGCGTCTGCAGCAGTGGCCATGGTGGCGGTGGCGACGTCGGTGGGTGAAGGCGCCCCCTGCGCACCGGGCGAGCGAGCCCCAGACGCAGGCGCAGGCGGCGGGCGCGTGGGCACAGCTCCCTGCGGGCGCAGGCCAGGCCCGGACGGCTCGCCAGGCGCGGGCAGACGCGCTCCAGCCCCCTGCGGGCGCAGGCCAGGCGCGGGGGCCAAATCGGCGGCTGCAGCTGTGATTTGTGCCCAGTTTTGGGAGGTAGAGAGAGGGGAGAAGTGGGAGAAGTAGGTGGGGGGAGGTGGGGAAGGAGGATGCCGGCCGGCCATGGTGGTCCGGTGGCGGCAGCGCGCCGGCCAGGCAGGGGCTGGCGGCGGCAGCTGGGAGGGAGGAAGAGGAACCTAGTCTGGTACCATGTTAGAGAATTAATTTTCCTTGATTAGGCTAACCATAGGAGGGTAGCAGTATAATATAGCATACATGGGCCTCATGGGCCTAGCCACATGGGCCAATACTCACTCCTATACTCCAACATATTCTTATCACCCTCATTGTTTTGTTGTAAATGGAGTTCTCATGTGTGCTGCTTATGCAGTCTCCTATGTTATGGTTCTGTCAGTTCAAGTACAATGTTCTTAAATTCCCTCTGGTTTATTTTCTAGGCTTACTAAATTTTCAATATTTTACCAAATGCATGGAGTTGATGTTATTTTCTTCATTGTCATCTTTTGTTTCATTCTTTCTCCTAAGTGTTTATACATTTATTATTTCTTACCTTTCCAATAAAGAGATATATGGTACTATTACCCAAGAGTTTCTTAACCTTAGTGTATTGTCAAAATTTTGTTATTGTCTTCATGCAACAATCTCGAGGTAGTTGTCTATGTAGCCTATACTACAAACTTTAGGCTTTTTTTTTTAGCCATAAATACAGCAGGGGAAGCCCCCACTGTTGGTATATAAATTCAAATAAATAAACTGAACAACAGAAAGAGGGAAAGAAGAGAAACACCAGGAGAGAGTCAGCCTTGGAGTCCTAAAGAGGACAGAAAGGTTGCTCCGTTTGAATCACAATGTCTATAGGCCTGCAGTCTAGCTTCCTTCAAAAAATTTTGCTAGCTTTTTAATTCTAAGGTTCCATATGGAACAGCTTTTGATTGTAGGAATTAAAGAGGAACTGCTTTGCTCCTACCGGAATCTTGTGTAGTTCCGGCCTTCTAGATGGAATGTAGTTCCAGATTAATAATCACAGAATTGTATTGCTACAATGCTACCATAATCCATGTATTAGAGTAGGGGTGTATAATGAGCCAACTGCACTTTTTTCGAGCTTTCTTTGAAATTGACATAATCTTATTTATTGTGGTCTCCTGAATTGTTTGAGACCCAACTTCAAACGGAGCTTAACGAGCCAAGCTGAAGTCAAAAGTTGTTCAAAAGCTACTCATTTTTATTTTAAAAGAAAAATGAGTTCAATCAGAGATTTTTAAAACAAGCCACCGAGCCAGCTCAACGAGCTTTTTGTCCAGCCAACGGATCATTACAAAGTTTTGAGAATAGGTTGAGCAGCACTTTTGTTTATTCTGTACTGACAATAGTTCAACAAGTTTGATTTTGGAAATATTCCAATATGAGCTTTATTTGAGTTGATATAGTCAGTTTACTAATCTGCCTTTCCCAATTTCAGTTTTTGCCTAAGCAATAACCTAGCCTGAAGACCAAAGTTGATATCCTCTCAGTTGTCATGTTAATATTGCAGCATGTTTGTACTTATAAATCGCCTGTTTTTGTAACCTATGATCAATTGGTGTTCATGTTCTGATATTTCTACATTTGCTTTCCAGCTTGAAGAGGCTAAATTGCTCAGAGCTCAAGGGCAGCATGATATGGCTATTAGTCTTGGAAAATACATACTACAGAAGCATTCTGACAAGAAAAACCTGTCAGATGTCTATCGATTAGTGGGAAAGTGGCTGGCTGAAACAAGATCAAGCAAGTAATCATTCACACTCGGTACCTCATATTTTGTCTGTCAAGAACTACATCCATTTTGCCACATGTAATAATGTGAATGTTCATGATGGTTACTTTGTAGCTCAAGAACTATCATTGAGGACTATTTAAGACCTTCTGTAGATCTCTCTGAATTTGAGAAGAGTACAGATAAAAGGTACATGTCCAGGCAGTGTCGAACACATTTCCATCTGGCACATTATACATATAGTTTGTTCAGAAGCTATGAGGAAAGACTCTCATCTAACGAATGGCAAGCAGCTCTGCGATTAAGGAAATACAAGGTGACTTATTATTATGGCAATTCCAATCAATGTTTGACTTGAAACTGTAGTTCTTTCACCAGAAATTCTATTTAATGCAGACTAGGGAGTTGGAGACACTGATTAAAAGACTCAGAAGTTCATCTAAGGCAAGTAGATGACTATAACTTTTGATGTTTCTTGATTTCCAATCCTTCTGTTCTTGGTGCTAATCTTTCAATTGATCAGGGTGTGAAGACTGATTACTCGGTAAAAATCCAAGAGTTACAGAAACAACTTGCACTTGACAGAGAAGAAGCAGAGAAGATTCAGGTGCGCACATTTGTTTACCCACGTGCAATATGTATATCAAATTTACACTTCCATGACCTCTGAATAAATAAAATAATGTTACTTCCTGTTTTTTTAATTATGTTTACCTTGCCACTCTCCATGTTTAAGACCATTCTTCCAACTCCAGTGTAACATGTACATGCACAATGCATCAGCGTACTTCCAACTCAAATGTAACATGTACATGCACAATGCATGAGTTCATGTATGATTAGTAATATCATTCAAAAATCAAAATGTTAAAATTTCACTGTTCTTAAAGTTTATATCAAAACCTAGATCCATTACAAGCTTTGTTGTACACACATGCCTAATTTAAGTATCAAACAAAAGAGTAAGGTGCTGTCCATCCTGTATGGCAGCAGAAGCAACTATTAATGCTAATGGTGATGATTCAACATAGGGATTACATGTTCATCACCACATGCTTGGAAATGTATTATAACTATGAAGCATTGTGTCTTGCAGTTTTAATAAATGAGGTGCAGCGATGCGGCTTCCATAGGGGACCAAATTCTCACTCATTTATGTATCTTTGCCTTAGAGAAGAAACTGCCCAAAAACAAAAATAATTTCCCTAGAGGGGAGCCCATTTATGTATTTCAATCATAAATGAAACCAAGCACATAATTTAATATTTATTGTTTCGTTGTACTTGTTAAGAGCTCTTCAGCATATCCCAGTTAATATGTCCAATCAACTTGTATTTTCATCTTTCCTCAACATGTTTTCTCTTATTAGGATGATCGTGATAATTTCTTAAACCTAGCGCTTCAAGGCTACCAACGTTCAATTGTTGTTGGTGGCAAATATGACCTACAAGTGGTATGTGATTTGTATTTGGGTATCCATATTCCATACATCTCTTGCTAACTGTTGCTACACAATTTTTCTTGTTTAACCCTATTATATTTTTGTTGGGAATTAGTTTTATTTTATTTACATTACATTAACATTTGCTCTTCAGGTTTTCCGGTTGGTCTCGCTGTGGTTTAGTCTTTTCTCAAGGGATCAAGTTGTGAAAGCAATGTTGAAAACAACAAAAGAGGTTTTCCTTTTACTTTCATTTCTGGATTGCATTGGTACTTCTGTCAGTTTGATTATATGTGGTATTTCAATTTTGTTGTGTAGGTTCAAACCTACAAGTTCATACCACTGGTTTATCAAATTGCTTCGAGACTTGGGAGCTCCAAAGATGCTCAGGGGTCAACTAACTTCCAGGTACATGTATCATTTTATCTTGTTTTTCTGTATATTGATAGTGTTAGGGTATTGCATTCACGTTGCATTTTTGGGAGGGGTGTTAAGTATTAGTGTAATCTCCCTAGTCTAGGTTTTTCCTCTTGTATCTCCTACTCTATATATAGTCCCCATTGGGCCTCAATAGAATCATCCAGTTCAGTCTCCCATTATTCATAACATAAAGAACAATGCAGCTCTGGTATCCTGGGGTGTGGGCATCCTCATTAGCCAGAAATACCATGTTGGAATGTTCCAAAAAAATCAGCACATAATCATGTACGTAGTGTACATAAAGTTAAGCATAGCTGCAATAAGTCAGTTTGAAATTCATCCTAGATGGCAGAAACAAAATACTTAACTTGATTTTATGATGATTTTTAAAAAATTGCAGCATTCTTGATTTTCTGGAACAACTAACAATATTGCTTTTCTGTGGCAGATTGCATTAGCTTCTCTTTTGAAGAAAATGGCTGTTGATCACCCATATCATACAATATTCCAGGTAATATAGTTGTTGATCTTACATGCATATGGAAAAGTCATGATCAAATACGACTTCCATGTTTTTACACTTCTTTGTTTACTAATTGCATTTGTCAATAGTATTAACAACTAATGCTAAGAGCAAACAAAAAGCACTGTGTCTCGAACTTATAGACATCTCAGCTTTGGTTGAACTGTATCCATAAATATTTTAGAGGGATAAGGCAACAGAAAATAGTCATACGTAAGCCAAGGATCTGACTAAAATATTTAGAGTGCACATCTCAGCTTAGATCTAACATAATGTCCCCAGCAAGTCTAGTTTATGCTTGTCAAGGCAATTCCAGTATCTCTTAATCTCAGATATCAGATTTTTTTTCCTGTTGTTTAGATCTAAGAAATAATTATTTTGTTTGTTTTCAGCTTTTGGCTCTAGCAAATGGTGATCGTGTCAAAGACAAGCAAAGAAGTAGAAGTTCTTTTGTTGTAGATATGGAGAAGAAGCTTGCTGCAGAAAATTTATTAAAGGAGCTGTCTTCCTGTCATGGACCTCTAATTCGTCAGGTTCTGCTTAAAATTCTATTCAGATGTTCTTATCTCTGAAGGGGATCAGATGTATTTTCTGTTATAATTTTTATGATCCTTATTTGGACATCTTATAGATGAAACAAATGGTTGAGATCTACATTAAGTTAGCAGAACTGGAGACCAAGAAGGAGGTTAGTTCACTTTTCAAGCAGGAACATGGAATTTTTTTTGTATTCTCAATGTTAACGTATTCTTTTCATCTAACTTATTGTCAGGACACTAACAAAAAAATTCCACTGCCCAGGGAGGCCCGCAGCATTGGTCAGCTTGAACTAGTGAGATAACATCTTGCGAACTTTACTTTCGTGAACTTGTTTGTGCTTCGGTAATAATTGGAGATACTGTTAGAGTAAATAGGAATAGTATCACATTGTGTATCCACATAAGGTGTTAGTCCTATGTACCCTATATCATCAGCCTATGAGGCCCAATGCAATATATCAAATATTCCACCAATTATAGATGGGCAGATCTGCCCGGCAACAGCGACACGCCAGATCTGGCTGCCTCCATGGCAGCGCAGGGTCGAGGAGTGTGGCCGGCCCTGGCCGCCACCACGGCGGAACGGGACGGGGCGAGATCCATCTGCCTCCATGCGATGAAGATCAGGTGTTGATAGTGACAGCCGGCGGCAAGCCTGGGGATGAGGCGGCAGCGGCAACCTGGCGATGACGTAGGGGAGATCTTGATCTGCTGTGCGACAACGACGATGGCAGCCGGATCAATAGGATCGGACGCCTAAAGAGGGGCGTTGCCCCCGGCGGAGATCAACCTCTCCCCGGGGGCACGCAGTGCAGAAGCCGCGGCGGCTAGGGTTAGAATCTAAACCTAGTGTCGTCTTGCTGGGTACAACCGATCTGCTGCTGTTGTATCTTTTTGGTTTGCCCGATCACTGATCGGGATTGAGTCGCCCACGGCCCGTCGACCTCGCGCGTTCTACTCCGGCATCGACTTCATCGACACCGTCTCCGAGTATTACGTGCATTTTCTTCGAGCAACAGGGCTGCTATTGGTGTCGCCTCATTGGGCCACAACACCGCTGTCCGTGTGTACGCTTCGCCGTTGCATCTCCATTGCCGTCATCTGTGCATCGACGACTGTGCTGCGCAATCTCTGCTGCGCCATCCGTCTGCACAAGGTCTTCATCATCGAGCTGCCACTACCCGCGTCGTCGCTGAGACCTGCTCGCCGACGCATCTCTCCCGCATTACTTCTTCTTCGTCCAGCACAACCGCACGGTTGGGGCCTTCTCTCTTGTACGCTTGGTATTGGCAACACCGATGTGTGCTTTCGTCCCCGACGTGCTGCTGGATCTGGCAAATCCAGCTGCACCTCGGTGCTCAGGCGGCTTGACTGCATCGACTTGGGCATCGACCCTCCCGTTCCTACCCCGTCTGCCTTTATTGCGTCGTCGCCCTTCTTCTACGACGGTCCTGATTGCATCGACTTCGGCATCGCCCCCTTCCACAATGACTGCCTCGACGCGTCTCCGTCATTACCATGGCGCCCCTTGTGTGCCTGCAGCTCCATCGACACGCAACCCAACCACAACTATGTCGACCTCGGCCATCTTCAGCACGGCTTCTTCAACCACGGCTATTGTGCCCTTACGCTCGGCTACCTCGACATTGGCAGAAAGGGCTACCGCCTTGCATGAGGACTCATCGGCTTCTTCTCCGGCCACAGCATACGCGGCGCATCGACTGTTATGACTGCAGGGGGGATGTTACTTATCAGCTTCTTCTCCAGTCTTAACGTCTGTAGCGCTCCCGCTGTGACTACGGGGGGATGTTACAGTAAATAGGAATAGTACCACATTGTGTATCCACATAAGATGTTAGTCCTATGTACCCTATATAATCAGCCTATGAGGCCCAATGCAATATATCAAATATTCCACCAATTATATTCTCCTTCAGATAAAGCCATCTTTTTCTAGAGTGATGCCCAGGGTGGGGGGACATGGGCTGCAGAGGGCTTTCTCTAAATCTTGCTTGCTTAATAACTTCCATGGAGGAGAGCCAGTGGTATGCTAAAAAAAACTCGACCTGCAGAGGAAAGAACGATCCCCAATCAACTAGCCATCTCAAGTAGAAACATGATAATAATAAAAAATGCTTGATTTGACATGTTCAAACCATATCAAGTGATTTCAAAAGAACTTCTATTCAAGCAGTGGAGAACAGTTTGAATAAAATAAGTGAAAATGTGCTTACATGAAAAACTTAGCCAGAGTTTATTGTATATTTATTATGTTCCATTTCTTTTATCTTTTTTAGTTGTTTGTATGCCTATTAATCGATTTTATTTTCTTTAGTTGTTTGTATGCCTATTAATCAATTTTCAAGTACTTAGACCTTTTTCTTCTTTTCCCTTTGACTTCATCAGGTTCCAGTTGTGACTGCTACTGTTCCTGTTGATCCTAGCTGTCGTTATGAAGAAGGCTCCTTTCCACATTTCACTGGGTTGACTGACTCTGTTATGTAAGTTTGATCTTTAGCTTTACACATTACTTGCTAGTTGCTCCTGAAGATTGTGTTTCTCATATTTTTAGTGTTGTGGCCATTCTCTTGGCAGGATCATGAATGGAATTAATGCTCCCAAAGTTGTAGAATGTTTTGGCTCAGATGGTAACAAATACCGCCAACTTGCAAAATCTGGAAATGATGACCTGCGACAGGATGCTGTATGTTCTTCTCTTTCATTCTAATATCTAGATTTATATGATTATTTGGCATAAAGATTTTGAAAGCCTGCTCTACCTACTATAGAGAATGTTCTAGTTGCACCTTTTTATTCTTTTTGCAAACATATGGAACTATGTAGTTTCGTTTTCAACCTTCTATAACAAGAGTTTTACAGAAATATTCCATATTTTATTATTATTTCTAATTGTTTGGCAGTACTGCCACAGATATTGTTGTCTCCATTAGCACTACTGCCACAGATATTGTCTTCATTAGTGTTACTTATAGGTACATTGGCATAAATGCAGCTAGTATACACCTAATTTCTAGCTGCAACCACTATTGTGTATAGAGTACACATGTTTGCGTGCTAAACTAGTATTTAATCATATTATAGGTAAATAGTTCCCTATGGTAACTTTTAGTAAAGGTGCTTTATTAGACTCTAAGCCACATGTCCTGTTTAGTTGCACCAAGTTTGCTTATTTTTCTCTTCCCTGTAATGTTACCTTCCTCTAAAAGAATGCTATCTGATAATTTTCCCTAGAAGAATCTCAGTTGAGTTATTAGAAGAGAATCTATTGTGTGCAACTTATATTTTGGGATGAATTTTTAACATCAATATGACATTTGCAGGTGATGGAGCAATTTTTTAGTTTGGTAAATACATTCTTGCAAAATCACCGAGATACTTCTGAAAGGAGGTTAAGAATCCGTACATATAAGGTAGCGGTGAATGCCATAAATTTGATACACTCCTCTTCTCTATATCTGGCTCGTGAAATACTGTTTGTCATAAATTTCATCATTCTTTAGTGTGCCATTAAAGTTATTAGTGTTGCTATTCCCAAAATGTACAAAGCACATTAGGAATTGCACTTGTGAAGGACTACCAATGAATCTATAGCCTGTTTAGGACAATTATAATAAATGTATAAGGGCACCACTTCTACATAATGGAACTTGTAATGTTGGGAAAACCTTATGAATCATACATTCATACCCAACCATATTGCCATGCTCATTTTGAATGTTGTGACAAATTTCTGACTACTTTCTCCTCTAACTCAGGTTGTTCCTTTCACCCCAAGTGCTGGTGTTGTTGAATGGGTAAATGGTACTGTTCCACTAGGCGATTATCTAATTGGGAGGTCTCTGTAATACATGATCTCAGTTTTTATATGTAAATTATATTCTGAATGCTTCGTATTTATTTACCTTTTTCTTGGGGTTATACAGTACTAGAACTGGTGGAGCACATGGACGATATGGAATTGGGGACTGGACATATCTTCAATGCAGAGAGTACTTGATGAGTGTATGTCCATGTGTTGTAGAGGTTTTGTATTCTATTTTTTCTAATAGAGTGATGAATGCATTTCCAATTTGAAGGAATTATATTTTGTAGGAAAAGGACAAAAGGAGGGCATTTCGTAAAATCTGCGACAACTTTAGGTCTTTCTTGATCTCTACTTCCATTTGCCAATAATCCAACATGTACATACATGCATGATGCGTCCATGAAAATCATATCTAGTGTTTCTCTAACTATTATTTTCCCTTTTTTCTACAATAACCAGGCCTGTGATGCACCACTTCTTTCTTGAGAGATTCTTGCTGCCTGCAGATTGGTTCCAAAGTAGACTTGCTTACACAAGGAGTGTAGCAGCAAGCTCGATGGTAATTTCTTTTAGTAGTCTAAGTGCAACTTGAATCATTGTCTGGAGCTACAGAGACTACTGAGACTAACTGTATGTTGCCTATTTTGTTTTTCATGGATTCAGGTAGGATATATCGTCGGTCTTGGGGATCGTCATTCCATGAATATTCTCATCGACCAAGACACAGCTGAGGTTGTACACATTGATCTTGGTGTTGCATTTGAACAGGGTCTCATGCTTAAAACACCTGAACGGGTATGTGATGGAACATCACATTCTATGTTCCTGACCTTCTGTGAATATCAATTGTCAGTTCTTCGTTTGTAAAACACTTTTTTTTTCCTCTACTTGTAGGTTCCATTTCGGTTGACAAGGGATATTATAGATGGCATGGGTGTTACTGGTGTTGAAGGTGTGTTTAGAAGATGTTGTGAGAAAACTCTCTCTGTCATGAGGGCGAATAAAGAAGCATTGCTCACTATTATTGAAGTATGTATACTGTCAAATATTATTCATAATTTTAAGAGACTTCATACTTTAGCTCCTCCTGAGACTGGATCGAATGTGTCAGGTTTTCGTTCATGATCCTCTATATAAATGGGCACTCTCACCACTGAAAGCCTTGCAACGTCAAAAGGTAACTACAAACATTTGCTGAACACTGTTTTCTTCTCATAGCACACCTTGGTCCATACAACTGAAATTAGTGGTATGCCTGTTACGACTTGACACGTAATGAGTACGACCAGTATCCAGTATTATGGATGCTTTTTTCTCACCAAATGTAACTCTTACATAATAAGCAAATTTAAGGATCTGATAAACAAGCAATATCCCTTTTTTTTGTCATAACTAGAAAATGTGCCCGTGCGTTGCAACGGAACCTGATACGTATAGGAATCTGACTTTGTATCATTGCTAGACGCAAGTTGTTATTTGCGTGGGTCATGAGTCGGGTCACATATGAGATACGCAGGTATTGGAATCGGACCTTGCGTCATCACTGGGGGTGAGTTATTCTAACTCGTATGCGCATGGGGTCATAAGTTCGGATCAAGTAAAAGACATGAGACAGAAGAAACTCTACACTATCCGGGTAGTTAGGGCGAGGTGGACAAAAAAAGTGACATAAAATTTTGGCTCTTGAATATTAGGTTTAGATTTAGATATGCAAGTTAGGCTAGGCTAAAGGACCTGATCTGACTAAAAAAATGGAAATGCAGTGGTCTTTGACCATGCTGTTGAACACAGATATACTTTGTATGTATTTTTTTGCAGGAAACAGATGACACTGATTCATGTTTGGATGACTCCCAAGAGGCTTACGATGGCAACAAGGATGCAGCTCGTGCTATACTCCGTGTTAAACAGAAGTTGGATGGATATGAAGATGGCGAGATGAGAAGTGTGCAGGGCCAGGTTTTATCTTCGTTATACTGAAGCATTCAGATCTTTATACTTATGTTACAAAAGTCAAGTTTATCTTTATATTTGCCTTTTTAGGTCCAACAACTCATACAGGATGCGGTGGATGTTGATCGGTTGTGCCAAATGTTTCCAGGGTGGGGACCTTGGTTGTAAGCGCCATTGAAATGGATGTAAATTTTGATCGAAGGCAAGAGCAACTTTTTTTTCACTGCTTGTGAGGTTTTACTCTTTTGGGGTGTTTTTCTCCTCACCACCCTCTCAACGTTCCTACAAGGTACAGCTAACCACCTTTGGGACCCTGTACATTGATGGGAAGCAAGGACGACATTTGGATGCAGGTGGGTTGTACCACTCCTGAGTCCTGATAGCTGTTTTAGAGCCAGGGGTCAAGTCGTCCACACAGAGACAATGGGTGATAGCATAGTGAGGCCACAGTTTTTTTGGGCTATCATGCAGCGTACATTCAACTGCTTCGATGGTTGGACACCGTATTTTTGTTCAGGAGTACTTTGTAAAGATTGAGGTTGTTTTGTCATGTATATAAAGGGTTTGTTTGATCTTTGATGACAAGTACATGTGTACTTGTGTAGCACCAAATTACGAAGGTTATTAGATGCATTTGTATATACCGTGCCCCCTGAGAAAATCAACAAGAGCTCTCACGTGGCCGCCACGCTCAGTAGTCGTCGAAGTGCGAAAATCATCCTCGGTTTGGCAGAAGGATTTGTTGGCTGCATCACAACTAACATAACTGCAAACCATGTCATCATCTCTCGGGTTAGCAAACCATAACAGAACTTAAGATTTGGAAGAAAAAAAAATGTCTTTAAGATTTGGAAGAAAAAAAATTATCTACCTCTTTTTTATATCTACCACACTAGTACGCAGGGTACATAGGTTAGCAAATGTTCCCAACCATTTGCATGTGTCACCATTTGTGGACATAACTTTTATAAGTAAATTGCTGCTACTGGCGTCCTCCCTCTCATCTGCATGTAGCAGCACCTAGGTCTTCGGCTGCGAGATGGCGCGCACACCGTGTGTAGAGCCAGTCTTAGTGGGGTTTCACCAGTATGTTATGCATATTTATTAGAGCGTCATGTCAGCAAAATTGTACTTTTTGCATGAAACAAAAAGAAGAGAGAAGGAAGTAGTTTTACCATGGTGAAACTCTACGGGTGTTGTTTTTCACGCGGTGAAACGTGATAAAATCCCCACTAAAGGTAAGATCGTTTTACTATCTTGCATGTGATCCAATCATTTTGTAGCAATTAAATACTTTGCTTAGCCTTGAAAACAATAAAGTAAAATATTTTATTGCTAGGGTTATTTTATAGATGGTTTTATTTCAATCTTGATAACGTGTTGGGTATGTAAAATCGTACAGTGACACTGTCCATTGACACCGGTCTTATTTGCGATCGGCAAGCACCAGGCACCTGCGACTGTTTAGCCCGACATACCTCCGACAGCCACCTAGGCTAGACCTTAGAGGCTCGGACTGTTTTACCTCGACATCGGACAGTCAAAAATTGACTTAGGCCTTGTTTAGTTTAGTTCAACCATGAAAGAGCATCTAGGCCCCTAGTGGTTTCGGTGATTAATGACATTGTTGATTACTATGACTAACGTGTGTTTTGCAGA
>Ga0182004_10000317_pt1 | contig 27154 bp, 22 predicted proteins | sample Sormic07211540_1_FD_120479 | JGI IMG/M metagenome (GOLD analysis project Ga0182004, IMG submission 120479) | Endophyte microbial communities from Sorghum bicolor roots, Mead, Nebraska, USA - 072115-40_1 MetaG | ecosystem: Host-associated > Plants > Roots > Unclassified | place: USA: Nebraska...
ATGTTCGGGTCCTCCACGTCCCGATCACCTCCCAGTTCGCCGACATCTTCACCAAGGGTCTCCCGTCCTCGACCTTCACCGAGTTCCGTACCAGCCTCAACATCACCAGTGGCTAGTTGCGTCTGTGGGGGGGCTCGTGTGTTGTACCTCTTTTCTTTCGTGTCCAGTCTGCGAACTCCGCTGCGACGGTAGTTCAGACTGCGGGGGGATGTTAGAGTATATGAGTATTAGGCCCATGAGGCCCATGTATCCCTAACTATATGGCCACCCTGGTTAGGGTTAGCCCAATAATGAAATCAGACATTCTAACAGAACCACGACCTCCAGGACAAAGTGGAGAGACTCAGCACTGTGCCAGGTTTGCCCTCCAACTTCCCATGATAATATAAAGAAAATAGAATTGCTACAATATCTATGCTTATCAGAGAGAAAAGAGAAGGATTCACACTATGCTTGGCGGAATCTGATTATAAAGATGCAAACCACCCTTACGTCTACTAGAGATTAAGTAGCAAATACACCCTGTTCTTTTCCATTTGATGTTTCAGGAATGAAGAGCCGTCTTGTCACCTTCTAGCAGTGGGGAGACGAAGTGAACGACCGATTGATTGTTGATTTGGTTCCAGGAGAGTGAATTTGCCCCAGGAACAATTTGTCCTTCTGCGTGGCTAATTTTAGGAGAGATAAAGGAAAAGGAGAAGAAGAAAAAGGTAAAATAGCAGAGGAAACAAAAAAGCACACATTTTGGCTGGCATTTTTGCGAAACCCACGATTAGCATGACAAATCTGCGAAGCCCACTGTGTTGGCTGGCAGATATGCAATTTTCTCTTTCAAGAAGATACATACCTACACCTTCCTGGCATAACCCCCACCTCATTTAGTGTGTGCAACATTTTACAAGACTCAAGTCTCCTAGTTCATTGGTCACAATGGCTGGTTAAGGAGACAAACTAATTATATGACGTAACAATAACAATTGATACAAATTAAATCTTGTGCGTTATTCTTGAAGCTGCGTAAGTATAGAAAAAAGAGCCTGAGTACAAATTAATGGTGTTAAGACTTAAGAGCTATAGCGCTAATACAGCCATTTTATTTTTGTAAGATATGCGATTTTACCGGTAAACGTGCGATTGCGTGATGGTTCACATCTACACATCATGAAATTGAAAAGGGACACGTGTCCAACAAAAGAAAAAGGTAAAATTTCATGATTGTTATGAAGTGAAGCAGTCAAAACTTCAAAATGATAATGCTTGTTTGTTTTCCCGAGATTACTCTCTGAATCACTCCCGCACTGACCATGTGGCCACAACAGGGTTAATTTACTTCACTTCTAGTGGTGAATGAAAATGTGGCTTTTTGATAGGGAAGCAGAGGAGCTTCACTGTAACTTGTAAGTTGTAACAAAATAGTAGCAGATTAGAACAATTATCACCTTCCAGAACTTAGCCAAACTTGAGTTGCCCCACCGCCATTGTAACGGTAACGGTAAATGTATTCTGCTTCTTGTTTTTTTAGTTCTTGTTCTGTTAGTCCACCAATTGTACCATACATTAAACTATCAAGATTAACTTCTTTGTTTCGAGGATCCATTCTAACCTGCCAAGGAAAATATGTACCATGTTAGTTACAAATCTCAAAAGAATAAGGAAGGTGAAGATTAAGAGCACTAGTTTTCTCCTTACTAAAGTAAGGATTGTGGAGCCTGGATCAACTTATAAGATTCAGCTCTGGATATTTCCCAGATGTTACAGAAAGTAAGGAAGCTGAAAGGGCTATCTAAATGTCCTTTAAGGAGAACAAATTAGTTTCAATGGAGGAAATTACTATAGACTTCAATCTGTAAAAGGTGAGAGTTTTGCCTCTGAGGATACATTTTCCCGCTGGTGAATTTTTTATTACAAATATCCAAGAACAGTTGTTATTATGTATATGTATATTTCAATAAGTTTCTCAACTTCTCATGTACTGTTTCCTATAAAGTATGGGACGATGAAACAAGATATTGCATCTTGACTCCTATATATCCATGAAGGAATGCACTTTCTATAATCTAAAATTTGCATGCAGGCATCAGAGGTCAGAGCACAAAGTACAAACAGGAAGCAGACAATACAATCAAGAGGGGGGTGGTACAGGGTTTCACCTTATCAAAATTAACAACAAATATTGCAACAGGAACAGGCCTATCCATCTCGTTTGCAGGATAACCAGCCTCCATGTCAAAAATGAATGAGTATAGCCTCTGAAATATTGACTCCACTGCAGTCGCTTCTACTTCAAATAGAGGCAATTCCCTGCCATATTCACTCTGTGAGGGACAAAATAGTTAGAGTGTATCGTGACAATTATGAACAACTGTTAATGATCACTGTATAGGATAATAATATATTCCTGCTTACATCTCTTGCAGTTCCTGCAGGTTGCATGGCCTCCTTCAGTGACTTCTCAAGAGAAATCAGCTCCGGTTGTCCAGCCTAAAAAATTGCACTGGGTGACAATAGGATAACACAGTTGTGAAAAGCAATTCATTATTATCTGAAATAAGGAATTACCGCTATGACATTGTACATAATATGATGCTCGATATCAATTGGCTCCCCTGTCTCGAAGCAAGAGGGCCTGTGAAGTGGGAAACCCACTTTTAGGAATTCTTCGAGCTTGTGGCCATCCAAAGAGTATCTATACCCTCCATCGCCATTGAAACCAATAAGAACAACATTAACCTCAAGAGGCACTTGAAATGGAACCTGAAGAACATTCCTGGTGAGTTAAATAAACATGGAAAACCTATAAAAAGAAAAGCAATAACATACATGTTTCAGATAAATAAGGAAGGATAACACTTGACGATTGTTGTTTAGATTACACTAAGTTTGATGCCCTTTGTTGTTATATAAAGCACTAGCTTTAACTGTAACAACTTCTTGATTACACCATAACACTTCGGGTGAGCACGTAATCCGCCATCCTCAATTCCAGCCAGGATTTGTACAGTCACATCATGTAATTATACTTGTACACGTGACAAAAATCTGAATAAATGGCCACGACACACTTCATAACAAAGCTCTCAATCTCACCGAGGAGAGATGAAATCCAAAGGGCAGATCCCACATAGGGAGCAGAGACATGAGGGACTATGCTCCGACTCAGCTCGAATCTAGTCGAACTGAGCTCCTATTCGCGGATCGCACTGGTACACGTGAGCCATGGATGCGCCGGCGGAGAGGTTTAGTGTGGAAGGCGAGGAGCGGAGAAGAGATGGGAGTACCTCTGCTCGGGTGTGGAGCATGCGGCGGATGTCGGCGCGGACGCTGCCCTCGACGTCATGGAAAGCGCCATGGTGCCAGTGCGGGTGCCCTGGGTCCCGGCGGAAAGCCTCCCTCCGGGCGGCCGACGACACGACCGCGGAGGCCGTGAGGACGAGGAAGAGGAGGAAGATGGGAGGCCCCATCGGAGGCTGCCCGGAGAAACCCTAGGCTAGGAATTCTGGAAGCTTCGCCGCCGCAGTATACTGGAGGCAGCAGTGCAGGGGCGCGGAAGGCGGAGGAGAGCGGGGCAGCAGGCGCGCGGCGGCACCACGGTCCACGGCGAGCACGTTGTCTCGCCCTGACGCCCTCCTCGGCGTGGCCGTTGCTTTGAGATTGGTGATGTTTGACTTACGTTGACTGTGGAGCTCAGCAACTCCAATTAACTCTCTGTATTTCTTCTAATTAATTAATATTAAATACAGAAAAATAGAGATTTGATGAAAAAAACTCTTAATAGCCTCTTTATTTAGATCTCTAGATATAGATATTGTTCTATTCTGAATTTCTTGCTAGCCAAATATATAAAGGAGCGCGTATGATATATAGAAAAACTATTCTAGGGTACAAAGGTATTGAGAGCAATTTTTACTCGAATGATTTTCTGAAATAATGATTTAGAGAGTATATTTTTGGAAAGGCTCTCGGAGATGCTCTATGCGAGTCAACTTTGATCTTTTCAGATTTTTCCCTTTTGATTTTATCTCTAGGATACTCGATTAGACAGCTTATGGTTGTTTGACAAGACTTTGGGTTCTAGTTACTCATCAAAAACCACAAAAACCTACCAAATAAATCTAAAACTAGTTGTTTTGATATAAAGAACAATTTCTTGCATCAAGAATCTTAATTAAATAGAAATAGAGAAGTTGGTTTACAAAACAAAATTCCAAGAGATAGTTGTTCTTCAGGAGAGACTTAAGCCTATTCGTTTGAGCTTATCTCCTGAATCTGTCAACCATTCAGTAATGTTTTTCTCTCATAACAAAATCAGCGAACAGGCTTTGATTTTCAAAAAATTGGATCACTAATTACCTACCTTCCAACATGTCTATTATTAGTGTTGATCTATTGTCATAACTATCTCGACTAACCTAAGATCCTAGACAAACATAAGGTTGAGTGGAGGGTGTGCAAATTGTTGTCCTTATGGTTTCCACATATCCTCTTTAATTTAATTATGGGTAATAGTTTTCTAAAACACGGTTACTCAATTGACCATTTTTAGTTAATTATTAGCAGTAGCTTTATAATATGTGACTGTATTTTAAAATATTAGGACTAGTACTTAAATTGGTCGTTGGAGACTCTTTGAGACACCAATTCACACAGCTAATTGATCGGTTCGACATCCTTTTGTGAGTCTATTGTTTATGACATATGTAGTGAAATAATATTGTTGCTGTACTATCGAATTTTGGGTTGGAGAAAATAGGGTACCCATTCCTTTACATGGATAATAACGCATTGGAACATGTTGATTTGGACAAGTTGCTGTTAAGGACATCGCCCTATCGCAGATCAAGTGATAGGAGCTTTGCTAGTGCATCTCTACAGATACGGTCAACGTCGAGCTTGTTGCTTGACGTGTTCAGGGCTTAAGGCATGAGCCCTTTTTGAATCTTATATATTTCAATCTAATGTTCAGTTGGAAAAGTGACGCACTGCAGTGACAAGATTCAAAGTTTGAATCCGTTTAGGGGTTGTCTGCTTTGCTGGAACTTTGTCAAGAATATATATTAGCAGCCGCACTTACGCTGTGCCGCCTGTCGTTGCTTTCTTAGTGTTCGTCTTGCCAAGATTTCCCACATATTTATCCTAACGAAGATTTCCAAAATTTACAAAAATATGTTCTACGTAAAATGCAAGAGTATACCTCAACACACCATTTTCCATTAAACCACTTGCGGAAGATGGGAGACAGGGAAGATACAATATATTCCCAGCACCTGATCGGTTTTAGCATCAGAAAAGAGAAAGCAACACGGTTTGGCAACTAACTACAACACGTGTTTGCAAGGTCCTGACTCGTGAGCACTGATTAGTAAACTTAGGTAGAAGTATGTCTCTTTCCATAATATGAGAAGACAGTATCTGTATATTGCCACACCGGCATCTTTATTTTTCAGACTACTGCACACGCTTTCAGTAGTTGTACATCGTACACGGACCACGGAAAATGTCATCAACAAGTTACAGCTTTGATGGTGTTTTAGAACTCCGGCCCTGGATGAATTTCTGCATATTCGTGAATTGCTCCTTTGTCATTCCATTGTAATAGTTGTGACCTCTTTCCTGAAAATTGGAACCGTAAAGATATAAGCTTATGCATTTTCTGAATATAGTCTCATCAATGAAATAGACACGATGTAGGAAACCTGTACTAACTTCTATTTATAATACCAACAGAATGCCATAGACCACACCTGGCTTTCAGGATCAACCAACAACTAGTAAAAACAAATATTCAGCTCAAAATTTTGCCCGGTATCACCAAAATAGAATTGAAGTGTCCCTTGTTAAGGTCCCTGAGGATATTAGATGAACACTTCTACGGAGCACCCATAGTTTTCCAATGACATATGCACATTTTGTAGTTAAACTACCACACAAAATCAGCTAAACTTGTCAATTTGATCAAAAAAACCATTAATGCAAGTAAAATGCACCACAAAATGTAGAAGCTCGAACCTTCTCAAGTGCCTGAGCATGTTCCAAATCCAGCTTAAACCCATCATTTATAACCGATTTGTATAATACAACTAAGTTGCGGTTGTTCCTCGCAATAGCCTCGGCAACCTCTATCGCCTTACTCAGCACCTCATTGTCATCCACGACGTGGTTAACAAGGCCCCACCTCTCTGCCATTTCAGCAGTAACAGGCATGCAAGTTAGTGACACTTCCCTTGCTCTATTCGGCCCAATGATGCGAGAAAGCTTCTGTGAAAGACTCCAGGAAGGAAATATCCCAAACCTACATCACAAGAACAGATATTGATTAGAGCACAGCAGTGAAGTAAACAGGTTAAAAGGCAATGGCATGAATAAATTGGAGTGGAAAGGTACTGAGCAATGATCTGGAGAACAAGCGCATTGTTCCATTGCTCTGGCCAAAGCTGAAAAGCGCAATACTACAGCTTCTGTGGAACTATGTTCAGGCAATCTTGTGTTCAACTACAAAATTACCAAACAAAAACACCGAAAGCTCTAGTTTTCCAACCAAGCTTCCGTATATCCCAAAGTTCCAAACATAGCTGAAAACTAATCGAGTAAACTAACAAAGAGTGCCTCTAATTGCTATCCTAGTCTCAAGAGCAGCTAAGTTATTACACTTTACTGATTCGAGCATATCATGATCTGTATGAAGTGGAGGACGATAGACGTACTTGGCGTGGGTGTCCAGGAACTTGGCGGAGCGTCCGGCGACGAGGACGTCACAGGCTAGGGCGATCTCGAACCCGGCGGTGACGGCGAACCCGGCGATGGCGCCAACGATGGGCTTCCGGCAGAGCTCCATCTGCGCGACGGGGTCGGTGGCGACGTCCTTCACGTCGCCCTTGAACACCTCCTCCGCCGCCGTCAGGTCCACCCCAGAGCAGAACGCGCGACCGCGGCCCGCGAGCACGACCGCGGCCACGGAGTCGTCGGCGCCCAGCCGCCGGAACGCAGCCGCCAGGGAGATCATCATGGGCTTGGTCAGCGCGTTGAGCGCCGCGGGCCGGTTGATGGTCACCACGGCTACCGGAGATCCCGGCCTCGCCGGCTCCACCACGATAAGGTCGCCGGAGTCCGGTGATGCGGCGCCCATTCGGTCTGATTGGGTTTGGGTTAGCGTCTCGGGTTGGTGTACCCGTCTTGTGGGTCTGTGCCGCTTTCTATGCTCCGGCTAGCGGTCCCTTTTGACTTGGCCTTGTTTACTTCATCTAAAAATTAAATTTTTTTTAAAAATTTCTTCGTCATATTAAATTTTACAGCAAATACATACAACATTAAATATATAAAAAATAAAAAATAATTATATAGTTTATCTAAAAATTACGAGATCAAATTTTTAAGTCTAGTTAGTCGTAAATAATATTTGTCAAATAAAAATAAAATGCTATAGTAGATCAAAGCAAAAAAAAAAAACTAAGGCCTTGCCTTCTTCTGGAATGGAGCCCAGGACACGGCATAAAAATATGAAGGACACGCCATAAAAATATGAAGGGACTGGTCAAAAGCAACTCCCACTTTTAGCATCCAAATCATGGCTCCTACTCTAGTTTCATATTTTTGTGAATTTTATTTATTATATATACTAACAACTGAAGAAAAAATTTATTAAAAGTTTAACCTATTCGCTTAAGCTCGCTGTACTTCGACAGTCACGACATCTTAAACTGTTAGGTGATACTTTTGATGTGTGAGTGATTGTAGCAATTACAAACGATCGGCCCGAAACAAGAACAACAATATAAGATATTTATTTATTTATTATTGTTTCTATAAAATTTAAACACTATATTTTATTTTATCATGACCAATGTATCCATAATTTAAGTTATTAATATTAGCAATATGAAAATATTCTATTGATTCCAAATTGAATTAAAGTACAACCTTTATATTTTTTTTCTTTCGTTGTAATGCACAAAAATATTTACTCTTAAATGTAGCATATAACTTTAGGTTCATACTACCATGTGTCCGTAGTATTAAAGTTTTGTGACTTCTTTTGAGGATCCATAAAAATATTTAATATTAATATCTTATTAAAGTTGGCAAGGAATCAGTTGTCATCGTGTCTCGATTCTACATGTAAGCACTTATCGATAGCACAAAAGATTTTACTCATAAATATATCATATATTTTAGCTTCATATTTGATAGAGTTAGATATCAAGATTTCGTGACTTCTTTTGAGGATTCTTAAAAACTATGTAATTTTAGTTATCTTATTAAAGTCAGCAAGGATTTAGTCGTCACTGTGTCTCGGTTTTCAAATGTCAGCACTTATCGAGAGTTGCACTGGTATATGAAGATGAACATATGTGGATTTTAATTATCGGTTCTTACTGTTGTAGAGAATGAAGTTGAACATATGTGGTTATTAATTTTGGTTTTGGATTTTTGGTGATTGATGAACACAAATGTTTGTCAAGAAAGATGAATTGCTTGTCGAAGATTTTCGTGTTGAGGATCGATTGTATGCGTTGAATGTTGATGTCTTCACTAGAGGAATACAATCGTTTAATGGAGATGACAAGGTTGGGGTTGGAATTGTTAGAACAAGTTGTGTAATGGGGTAGGAATGAAGTTAAGACTTGAGTCTCCGTTTTATTGTTTCGTATTTTGTGACTCATGTGGTAGATTGATTATACCCATTCAATTGTGCACAATGGAGGCCAGAACGTTATATTCCTTAAATAAAAAAAATCTTTGGTTGAGATAAACGATAGTTTTGTAAGTTATTTAGGACATGTAAAACAAATACAAATGCCCACCCAGAATATGGTCAAAACTTCCATGTGAGATAAGACTGGGATGGGCCGATATGGGTCCATTTTGTGGTCCAAATCGCGGGCGTCGCTGTCCGGCCGCGAACGGCCCACGCCAAGTACATAGCGTCTACAGGTCAGTAAATGAGCAGCCCAAATCCGTCTCCTTCCTCCTCCTAGATCCGGCCCATCTCTCCACCGCCGTCTGGTACTCTGGTTCTGTCCCGCTCGACGGCGGCGCCCGGCGGCGATACCGTGCTCCACCTCGCGGTCCGTCTCAGGTTACTAGGCCTCCTCCGCGCGCAGCATCTCGCCACCTGGGTCCGGCGTCGGGCGCCGGACGCCCGCCCTCTCCGGCGCGCTGCCCCTAGTTGGCCACGCTCCGCGCTGCCCGTTCGCCGCCGGCGGCGGCAGCGGTTGCCCACGCGCGCGGCGGCCCGGGAGCGGTTGGCCGCATCCGCAACCAGCAAAAGAGGGACGCGAGACGGGACGACCGAGGAGTCTGACACTTGGTGGGGCCCGCTCGCGTACGGCTCTCCTCACAGGTAGCGACAATTGCGGCTCTCGCCTGAGGAATACCTCGCTGTGCAGTCGTGTACTCGTGTCCACCTTCTAAACCCATGAATGAACCCCTTCTGCAGGCGGCGCAGCCTATTCCACCACCGACGCCGAAGGCCGTACGCCCCCAATCGAATCGACCGCATCCATGCCGTCGATCACCGGAGGTGGACGCGGGGGCCTCTTCTCGGTGCACCAGGGCGCGCTCTGGTGGCTCCGCCGTTGCCACAGCCCGCTCTTCTCGTCACTAGCCGGCGGAGGAGGCCGGGGCGACGCGCCGCATCTTCCCGTACTCATCGTCGGAGCTGGTCCAGTTGGGCTCGTCCTCTCCTTCCTCCTGACCAAATTCGGTAAGAAACTCGTCCCACTTGCTCATCGATGTTCCCAATTAGCGCTTCTGATGTAGGCGAGCTGGGCGAAAGTTCATGGGACAAATGTGATAAACCAAGTCTCCTCTCTAGTGTCGAGTGTTAATTGGATTCGAAGAGCTCAGTGGCTTGATTTTGGTAGAAGTCACGGAAATTCTTGTGAATAAGGAGCAACCATTGATGCAGTTACTTAATGTTTTATTCAAATCTTGTAGGGATCAAATGCACGGTGATAGAGAAGAATGTGGAATTCACTAGGCACCCCCGAGCACACTTCATCAACAACCGCACAATGGAGGTGTGTATGTCTACTAATGCACTCTAACTTCGACATTTTGACTAATGTGTGTTGTTTGGGTGGTGCTTTCACGGATGGCTGGTGTTTTCAGATCTTCCGCAAGTTGGATGGTTTGGCTGGGGACATTGAGAGGTCCCAGCCACCGGTAGATTTGTGGAGGAAGTTCGTCTACTGTACTTCACTCTCCGGTTCCGTCCTTGGATCGGTTGATCACATGAAACAGGAAGGCCAGTTCAGTTCTTCTCATGTCGAGTGCTTGATGTCTTGCACCTCGCCGTGTATGTCTTCTGACAAGTATTTTTGGCAGATTTTGACAAGGTCATTAGTCCTATTTCCGTTGCACATTTCTCGCAGTACAAGTTAGTCGATTTGCTACTCAAGAAGCTTGAAGGAATTGGTTTCCAGACATGCTTTCCTGGTGATACTGGCAACTCAACGCAAGATCTGGTACTGGAAAGCAAGATATTGATGGGACACGAGTGCACATCCCTTCAGCAGACTGATGAGGGCATTCTGGTTGGAGTGTCAGTTAACAATGGGGGGAGGATAATTGAGAGAAAGCTGCACTGTGGTCTTCTTCTAGGGACAGATGGCGCAAGAAGTACAGTGCGTGAATTGGCAGGTATATCGATGGAAGGTGAAAGGGACTTGCAGAAACTGGTCAGTGTGCATTTTCTTAGCAAAGATCTAGGCAGGTATTTGTCCAGTCAGAGGCCAGGGATGCTGTTCTTTGTTTTTAATCCAGGTGCAATTGGTGTACTAGTTGCACATGACCTGGAGAATGGGGAATTTGTATTGCAGGTACTCCAACCTTTATGATGTTAGATAGATTTAACTTTTAAGATGTTCGAAAATTGTATATTTCTCTTGTGTATTAATATTACATTTATTATTTTCAGGTTCCATTTTATCCTCCTCAGCAGATGTTTGAAGATTTCAGCGCTAAGGTGGATCTCATTCTAACATCTTTCTTGCTTCTAGTTTATAAGCTACTGAAATCCTATGTTCTGCATCCAACCGTGTTTCAGCATTTGTTTATGAAATTCTTGTGATGTGCTGTTTCTATTTGAATCTGGTATGCATGGGTGAATTTACAGTGTAAATTTGATGGGTATATGTACCCCAGCTTAAATCTCAAGTTTCGTCATGATTCTAGGTATGTGAGCAAATTATTGTCAAGTTAGTTGGATGGGAGCCAGCAGATGTTCATGTTTTAGACATAAAACCATGGGCAATGCATGCTGAAGTTGCAGAGAAGTACATCTGCTGCAACAATCGAGTAATCCTTTCTGGTGATGCTGCTCATCGGTTTCCTCCTGCCGGTGGTTTTGGTTAGTGGTTTACTTTGTTAATTTTTCTTACTATATGGATATGAAGTCCAAAAATCAGAAACATGCATATTCTGATTTCTTTGCAGGAATGAACACTGGTGTCCAGGATGCACATAATTTGGCGTGGAAATTGGGCTTGCTGCTGAATGGTGCCGCCTCTCCATCAATATTACAAAGTTATGAGTCAGAGCGCCGGCCTGTTAGATTCTTCTCACAAGCTTTCTGTTCATCCAATATCAATTTCTCTACTATTAAATTATAGAATTAATTTAGTGTGATACAATTGCTTTCTTATTGCAGGTTGCAATTTTCAATACAAAACTTAGTGTGGAGAACTTCAAGGCAGCTATGTCTATTCCTGCGACCCTTGGCCTTGATCCAACTATTGCAAACTCAGGTAAATGTCCTTCTCCTGCATGAAGGCAGTAGACACTTTGTTGTTTTTTATTTCATTGTAGATGTTGACAACAGATACAAGTATGCAACTATAAGCTACCCTGCAATTTTCCCATCATCATTCTGGTTTATGTACTGTTTACACACATTTTCAGTGCATCAAGTTATAAATAGAAGCCTGGGATCAATCATTCCGAGAAATGTACAGAAGGCAGTTCTGGAAGGATTGTTTTCCCTTGGTCGGGCACAAGTCTCAGACTATATCCTGAATGAGAAAAATCCCCTTGGGTCCTTGAGACTATCAAGATTGAGAAGTATTCTTGATGAAGGCAAAAGTCTTCAGCTGCAGTTCCCTGCAGAGGATCTTGGCTTCGTGTAAGACCCTTTACAACCGAGTGTTCCTAAAAAAACAACCTGTTCTTTATTTCTTTCAGCTTAGTTGATGGGACATGAATGTATTTCATTGATCTGGCCATCTTATCAGAATGCTGAAAAATATGTAAATTTTCTTTTGTCTATCTCACTTCTGCCTTCAGCTATGAAGAAGGTGCCCTTGTTCCTGAAGCTAGTTATGAGAAGACTCAGGAAGGAGGAAAACTACAGCATTCTAAGAGGGCATCAAGAGAGTACATCCCATCTGCTAAGGTTGGTTCGCGGCTTCCCCACATGCTAGTAAGAGGACTGCCTGCTTCAAGTGAGGTTTGTCCCTTCGACACCTGATTGGTACACATGTTTTAGCTATCCCTTCTACTGCTGCTTACATTGCGACTGTGATGGGTTCTTAAAGGGTATGTTCTCAACGCTGGACCTAGTGAGTGGGGATAAACTCGAGTTTGTTCTCATCATTGCACCAGTGAAAGAGTCATATGAGATTGCTCGTGCCACCCTCAAGATAGCAGATGAGCTTAAGCTATCAGCCAAAGTATGCGTAATGTGGCCAAGAGGTTCGACTGGTGCTGAAGTGGAAGAGAGCAGGTCTGAGTTGGCGCCCTGGACAAACTACATCGATGTTGAGGAAGTACCTAGGGTGTCTGGTAGTTCATGGTGGGAGATGTGTCGGATTAGTAGGAAAAATGTCCTTTTGGTTAGGCCTGATGAGCACATAGCATGGCGAACAGAATCGGACAGGGTCAGGGATGCTGAATCAGAAATTAGGAGAGTATTCTCTCATGTTCTGTGCCTAAATAGGTGTAAGAATTTGTAAATTTCCTTTCATTTAGTGATTGGGTTTACATACAACATCAGTGAATTAGGATAGCAAATCATTATATTTGACAAGTTACTCGCTAAAACCAAATTTGGACTGAATTCTGACAGACCAGATGACTGCGGTTTTAGTTTAATCGTGAGCCAATGAGATAAATCATGTAAAAGTATTGCTGCTCGTTTAATTTAATCGCGCATTATTTTTCCTCTTCATATGTCTGCGCTTCGCCGACCATTTGTGTGTGATTCCTATAGATTGTCTCTTGCACGAAGGTCAAGCTGTACGCACCAGGCCCAGGTTATCAGGCCCTGTTCCGCTGACTGAAAAAGGCTGCTGCTGCTGGCGGTCTCCTACGGTTCTCTTACGATGGAACCAAACCAATCCTCATCCGATGCATTTCATACCTCAAATCATCTAGACACTTTTTTTTATTGGTTGTAACAGCCAAACATGTCACGAGTTCACGTCGCAAGAAGAGGTCAAATGGAAAACTAGAACGAGCAGAAATACTCCTAAACGAGCTAAAACGACGCGCACGAGATACCATCAACCATCATACATTTCTCCTACCTAGCTAAGCACGGAAAATGATGTTACACCGAAGAAGGGTCCAATCACCGCAAAAAAATGAATCCAAATTACTCCGCCGGCTGGGTGATCCATCCACCGGTTGCGTTCAGGTGGCGATGAGCTGGCGCACGTTGACCGGCGAGATGTCCTCGGGTCCGCCGTCGAGGATCCGGCGGGCGATGAGCGCGTTGGCGGCCTCGCTGGGGTGGTAGGGGTCCCAGAACACGTACTTGGACCTGTCCGCGCAGTACTGCGACGTCGGCCCGCACGGCACCAGCCCGCCGAACCGCCCGCCCACGTAGCAGCACGCCGAGTCCGCCACCTCGAACCCTGCACATCGTGCACGAGCACAGCAGATTACAATCCGAATCCCCATGTGAATTAGCCCGGTTATTTCTTCATGTTCATGGTGCGGCTGGTAGCGGTACCGTGGGCTGTGTAGTTGGCGATGATGTCGGAGAAGATGTGGTAGACGTCGGCGTAGACGATGCGCGAGCCCGGGAGGGCGGCGCCCAGCTCGTCCACCAGGGCCCTGAGCCGCCGGTTGAAGGCCTGCGCCAGCTGGTTCGGGAACTCGGCGCAGGCCGTGCCGGCCGACGGGTTCGTGTCCCTCTGGTACGGGATGCAGCCGATCGGCCCCACGTTCACCACCACGATCTTGCGGGCGTCCAGGAGGTACAGCCTCTGCAAACGCACGGCAAACCACGGCTATAACAACGCGCTGCCCAGCTGCATGCAGCTGGAAGCTGAGATATATATATACTTACGGTGAGCTGCTGGCGATACTTGGCGATCATGGCGCTGATGAAGGCGACCGGCGGCGTGGTGACGCGCTGCGGCACGGAGAAGATGGGCGTGAGGTAGTTGTTGATGAAGTCGTTGGAGCCCATGGTGACCGAGAAGAGCGCGCCCCGCAGCAGGCTCACCGCCTCCACCTCCCCGTGCCGCGCGATCAGGTCGTGCCGGCTGTTGGCGTAGTTGTCGATCTGGGCGTCCAGGTTCAGGCGCCCACCCTGTCCAACACAGATCAGCTTGCGTTAAGGGCTTAAGGCAACTACATTGCCTGTGTCTCTCATTCAAAATGATCTCTTTGTGTAGATAGCAGACTCGTGGTTACTTGTTAGCTCTGTGTTTCACGCGAAAGAGAAGGTCTTGGAGAACTAACTCATGCAGATGCGATGATCAAGTTATTATACGTGGGAACAAGCTAATAAGCATTGGGGTAAAACATAAGCATTTCACAGAAACAGATTTGGTGGAGGCCATGTACTGACGAAGATACTGCCGGTTTGGTTGAGGATGCCTCCGCCGCCGGACGCGTAGTTGACGCCTCTCATCACGGCGTCGCCCGTGGTCTCCGGGGCCATGTACGGCGGCACGAGCCCTCCCAGTCCCATCTCTTGCCCTGAAGAAACATGCATCCAAAGGAAAAATGTGGAGAAATTCAGGAGGGCAATCAACTGGCAGGCAATGCAATGCAATGTACGAGTAACATAACATCTAGTATCAAAGATCAGGCAAAGAGACTGAGTGCGGATGGCACCTAGAATGTCGATGATGGTCCGGCCGTTCGTGTACCGGCCGGTGGGCTGGTGGCCGAAGAAGTCGATGCCGTTCGGGGGGTAGTTGGCCTTGGACAGGGACACGATGTAGTTGTTGTTGCCGGCGTCGACGAGCGAGTCGCCGAAGATGAAGTTCGCCGGCATGCCAACGCCGCCGGCAGCGCGGGTACGAGCGAGCACGGCGAGCCAGCAGGCCAGCAGTAGAGCGAGACGAGACGCCAGTCTAGGCCGATGCTCGTGCGGCCGACGCATCGATCGATGAGGCAAGTGTGTCACAGCGAGACTGACAGGGAGGAAATGATAGAAGCCTGGAAGTTGGTTGCAGTGGAGGAGAAGGTTGATGGCGAGGGGAAAAAGCTTTGCCTGCTTATATAGCAAGCACGAGAAACAGAATCTAAGCTCTAAGTGGCTGCAGAAAATAATCCAGAAATAGGCTTGGTTGATGCTTGCAAGTAGTACCAAATAGCTCTGCAAATAGGCAAATACTACCACAGATGGCAGACAGAGGTTTAAGCAGAGAACGATGTACGCAAAGAAAGCCGCCAAGAAACCGAGACTGACGGGGAGGAAAGACCGTGTGACCTGCGAAGGTCGTTGCGAGGGACTGAGGGAGCAGCATTATATGAAAAAACCACACATGGCATTGTTTTCGCATGACGGGTAAGTATTATACACGTACACGGTACACGTCTAAATCCGCCCGTCCGGCATTGATTATTTGAATGGTTGCCTGTTGCTGATCTCTGAAGCCTTCATCAGCTGCCCGTGAGCTCTCGGCACCGGGACGGACGGTGATACAATAGAATTCGGCTTCTCTCGCCATGCAGAGGCTTCCGCATTTGGCGCATCGCATTTAGGAGCATCCGTGCATGGCCTTGGCCTGACGAGCATTCATTCCGTTTCCCCATTTCTGGAGCGCGAAGCGGGGCAGCGTCGGCAGCCCAGCCCAGCGGCAGGTCTCGAGCCCTGGATCGCCCTGGATTGGATATGATCCTTTAGTTCTTAAAAAAATTATAAGATTCTCTATCACATCGAATCTTGTGATACATCCATATTAAATATATACAAAATAAAAATCAATTACACACTTTACCTGTAATTTGCGAGACAAATCTTTTATGTCTAGTTAGTTTATGATTGAATAATAATTACCAAATACAAATGAAAGTACTACGATGCTCAAAATTCAAAAAATTTTGCCAACTGAACAAGGCACTTGCAGAGTTGCCGTAGTGTGAATTTACCGTGGACTATGGCGCATCAGAGTAAATGGAGTCCCTGCAAGATTCAAATTCAAAATATTTTGAAACTAAACAAGGCCTATGATCGGGACCTGTAGATCTATGCAGGCACCAGGTGACAGAAACAGCAGCACGCCCGGGCATCTGCTGCTTTGGGCCTTGTTTAGTTCACCCAAAAAAGCAAAAAGTTTTTTAAGATTCCCCGTCACATCGAATCTTGCGGCATATGCATGAAGCATTAAATATAGACGAAAGTAAAAACTAATTACACAGTTTAGCTGGAAATTGCGAGACGAATCTTTTGATCCTAGTTAGTCTATAATTAGATAATATTTGTCACAAACAAACGAAAGTGCTACAGTACCGAAATCCAAAATCTTTTCGGAACTAAACAAGGCCTTAAAAGAAAATAGAATACCTGACCCCCTGTTCACGAAACAGAGCAGCAAAACACGCGATCGAGAAGCCATACCGTATCGAAAATACGCGGTACGCCCATACTAGTGGCTCGACCGGTATCGTGTAGTGTACCGTAAAGGAACTCTTTCGTTTTCCTAAGCTAAGGCCTTGTTTAGTTCGTAAAAATTTTCAAGATTTTCCGTCACATCGAATCTTTGGTCGCATGTATGGAGCATTATATATAGACGAAAATAAAAACTAACTGCACAGTTTACCTGTAATTTGTGAGATGAATCTTTTGAGCCTAATTACTCCGTAATTGGACAATATTTATAAAATAAAAACGAAATGCTACAGTATTCAAAAACAAAAAAAATTTGCGAACTAAACAAGGCCTAAGAAAAGGGGTTTAGGAATTATGCTGAGAGGAGAAACAAAGCAACGAACCGGTCAAGAGCTTGTTATTGGTCTGAAAAGTCATAGCAGATATTGTTTGCTAATTTACTATAAGAAAAAAATAATACTGATTGACCAAAAAAATACAATTTATAAGACAAATGGTCTGCCTTGCTTTGTTGAAGGCTTGCAGCCTTGTAGGTGATTCGACTTTCGAGGCAGTGGCATCATTTGTTGTATAACTATTGCGAAATATATAATAGTTATTAGAGTTGTCATGGAATATTTTTAGAGTTTTGTTGTATAACTATTTCGAATTATAAATTTTACGACTCTTCAATAAACTTTGTCAGGCTTTTAGCCTGTTTGACTAAAATCATATATTTTTTTTAGAACAGAGATAGTAGCAGTGTACATTTTTGAATAAATTTGTTTGTTTTCATCTCCCAACTCCCAAATAAAACATAAGCAAGTTGCACGCCAAGTAGTACTCCCTCAGTACAAAAAAAATTACAATTCTCATATTTTGAGAAGTCAAATAATTTTAACATCGACTAAATTTTATATGGAAAAATACTAATATTCATTAGACAAAATAAGTATTTGTTAACTTAGTTAAAGAATATATTTTCACAATAAATATATTTTGAGACATAAATATTAATACTATTTACTATAAACATAATCCAAGTTAGACTAGTTTGATTGACACGTTTCTTATAATTGCATTTTTTTCTAAGAGACAGGAGTAATAATGATATTGCCATTCATCCCATCGGCATTTACATACTCGTAATACGACTTCAGTTTTGCGCATTAAGGTGTACTACTACTTCCGTGTATTCTAGCACTAAAAATTTATCCTCAAATATAATGTTATTTTGAGGACAAAAATCATTTTTGTATTAAATATTCTTCATTTATCAACAAATCATCTATCACATGATGATAACGTCTGATTAGAAAATAAAATAAGGATATATATGTTTTTTATATTATCTCTTAATTTATCCTAAAACTCCTAGAATCCACTATATTACAGCAGATTTTCATCTTAGGCCTTGTTTAGTTCCTCTCCAAAACCTAAAATTTTTTAAGATTTCTTGTCACATCGAATCTTTGGATACATGCATAAAGCATTAAATATAGACAAAAATAAAAACTAATTACACAGTTTGTCTGTAATTAATGAGACGAATCTTTTAAGCCTAGTTAGTCTATAATTAGACAATATTTGTCACACTCTTTTACCAAAAAATTTTGGAACTAAACAAGGCCTTAATGGCTTTTCTTACAAGAAAAAAAGCAACAGGTTTTGAGCAGCCATCCCAAGCACAGCATGTCCGGTTCCAGGATTCATGCTTGCATCTGCATGAAACGCATGGGTGTTGAACTATTGGTGATATGCTGCAGTTTCTGAACGGTGAGGACGACGACCGTCTTCGCCACTGCTGAAGACAGGTCAGAGGTGCATCGAACGCCCTTACGGACTTGTCCAATGATGTATTGTACGGAGTGCTCTCTTGGTTTCAGGGCTTTAGGCTGGTTTAGTTCGCAAAAAATTTTAAGATTTTCTGTCACTTCGAATTTTTGGTCGTATGCATGAAGCATTAAATAACGAAAATAAAAACTAATTGCACAGTTCATTTGTAATTTGTGAGATGAATCTTTTGAGCCTAATTACTCCGTGATTGGACAATGTTTGTTAAATAAAAACGAAAGTGCTACGGTAGCCACAAGCCAAAATTTTTGAGAACTAAACAAGGCCGTAAGCCCAAATTAATCAGCCCATAGGCTTGTCCGCACTATCCAAACGAGGGCGGGTTGGAGGCTTGGAGCCCATGGGCCGGCACGACCGAGTAAGCACGCCGTGTAAAGATCAGTGATCACAGAGCCAGTTGGTGGCTGCATTCGATGGTTAACACTTAACAGCCGGTCAACACGACGGTGATGGTTCTGTGATTGTCCGGTGACACTCAGGAAGTGCATGTGATTGCTGCAGCTCGAGGAACATCGCATGTATGCATTGGAACAAGCGGAAGGCAACAGCCGATCCGGGCCGTCCAAGCGCGTGCCGTCATCGCGGGCTCGCGGCGGCGGCTCTCACCCCGGATTCCCGGAAGAGGCCGGCCGGCGTCCAAGTAGCTCGTCGTCATCAACGCCAAAGGAAGTGGCTACCAGCGCGCTACCGTCAATCGGAATCGGAAAAGAATGAACATGAGTAATCGATTAGTTGCGATAGGGCTTCGACAGACTAACCGACGATGATCCTGGTGAAGTTTATTTTGCAGCATGTGCTCTCTTTCCCACGTTCCGAGAGGTGTCCAAACACACAAACTATTTTAAGATATGTGTTTATATATTTTTCAAATCGAATCCAGTGAATAAAAGAGTGAAGACATGTACTCTTAAGGAAAAAAAACCGCATCCTCCTATTCTCGAAAATTTGTGCATGTTATTGCTACACAAATAGTTAAGTGGAAAGTTCTTTCTGTTGTGGCGCGTCCAGCGCATCATCACATTTATTTGGCATATAGCAAGCAACCATATATGATATATCATATATGAACTCTATGTAGCTCATAACAGTTTCTTTATTTCGACAAAATACAATAATGAAAATAGTACAATACAAAGCAACCTTTCAGATTGCTACTAACGCAGTGTATATATATACTCCGTATAAACTACTATATATCATACAATTATCACAGACTAGACGCATATGCAACATTCTTATTCTGTGTATTAAGATCGTTATGCAGAGAGTATGATCAGGATCGATCGGTATAGCCGTATAGCACACACATGGTAGGTTGACTCCACGCATGCCTGTCAAGGGAGTCTGCGTCGAGACCTTGCATGCACTCGCTATGCACGCATATGCATGCATGCATGTAAGAGGTTGAATCAGACACCGCCACCTATGCCACCTCCACCTCCGGCGCCACCACCATAACCACCGCCGCCGCCGGAGCCAAGGCCACCCCCAGCGCCAGCACCACCACCGTAGCCTCCGCCAGCACCTCCGCCGTAGCCACCACCGGCGCCACCTCCAGCTCCTCCACCGTAACCGCCTCCAGAGCCACCTCCTGCGCCTGCACCTCCACCGTATCCACCACCAGTGCCCCCACCAGCTCCTCCACCATAACCGCCTCCTGCACCGGCACCTCCGCCATAGCCGCCTCCAGCGCCGCCTCCTGCACCAGCACCTCCGCCATACCCGCCGCCAGTGCCACCGCCTGCACCTGCTCCTCCGCCGTAACCACCACCGGCCCCGGCTCCTCCTCCGCCACCAAGACCACCTCCTCCACCAGAACCACCACCAAGACCACCGCCTCCACCAGAACCACCACCAAGACCACCGCCTCCACCAGAACCACCACCAAGCCCGCCGCCGAGACCTCCACCGGAACCACCCCCAAGGCCGCCGCCTCCACCAGCACCTCCGCCGGCACCACCACCATAACCACCTCCCTCACCGCCACCAAGCCCTCCGCCTCCGCCTAAGCCACCTCCAGCTCCACCACCGAGGCCGCCTCCGCCGCCTGCACCCCCACCAAAACCACCACCCTTCCCTCCTCCAAACCCAACTCCAAGCCCTCCACCGTGCCCAAGGCCACCACCAAGCCCAACACCACCGCCGCCGCCGCCGCCGTACCCTCCCCCACCACCAAGCCCGCAACCACCACCGCACAGGTTCTGCTTCTCCAAGGACCGCGCCTCGGCGGCCACCGCAAGAACCACCGCGACGGCCAGCCCCAGAAACGCCATGTTCCACACACCCCTCGGCGCCCTCCCCATGTCGTGCCAAGCAGGAGTTCACTAGCTAGCTACAGCCAAGCAGTAGTAGTGAGTAGTGACGCTGCTGCTCTGGACTCTGGAGCGCTGGACGAAGAAGACCGAGCTCTATCGGTGATCTTATATAGCGGGGCAGAGTGGCGTGTAGTCGCCTACCCAGTTAATGCGTAGTAGGGTGGTTGCGCGCGCGCGCGCGCACGGCCTCGCGTCCCTGCTTTCAGGACAGCCAGGTGGTGAGCGGGAAGGCACCAGGCACTAGCTGCGCGCTGGTCGCTGGGCGGGACTGACTGGGAGGCCCAGTTCACAGCGGGGCGGCCGGCTGCTGAAGTCTTCTCGCCCCGCCCGCCGCATTGACCGTGATGGGTGTGGCGAGCCGCGAGCGCCGCGCCGCGCGGTGCGGCACTGGCGCTGGGCGATGCTGCGACGTGCGTGTCCCTCGCCTTCCCTGCACGTCGACGGGGAGACGACGACGATGAGAATAGCAGATTGAGCTGCATTTATGTCGGCGCGCTGTGAGGGACGACGGCGCAACTACCCGCGCACATGCCAGAGCGACTTCGGCTGCCGGAGGGATCGGGGGGCACCGCCATGCATGATCGGTGGAGAGCGATCTGGCGAGTGATGCGGCCAACGGCGAATAATATCGCGCGCTTGTCCGATCGACAACCAAATCGAAGTGATCGGATCGGAGGTGAGCTGCGTGAGGAGATGGTTGAGCCTGTCGTTTACCAGAATGGAAATAGAGCGTTGATTTTCTTCGAGCTGAATATGCTTTTCCATGATATTCATTCAATATACTCATATCTCAGTCGACGCTGCTATCAGTAATCGATCAATGGACTTGGAAATTAAAGATGCAAGTATATGTCTGTCTGACTGTCTCTGTAAACCAAATATGGCAAAGCGTAGCAGTCATCCACGTACGTACGCTTGCTTATCTGCGCAATCGGCTATATATCAGCAATTTACTTACCTTACAGTATGGAGTTGTAAGTTGTAACTGAAATTGGCCTGCAACTCCAGAAGTAAGAACTGAACTGTGGCCCAAAAAAAAAAGGAAAAGAAAAAGAAAGAAAAGAGCTTCAGTCCCATTTGCTTACTTCTCTCATTTTCCACACGAACCACAGGCTCACAGAGTCACAGCAGCAGCGCAGTTGAATTCCATGGATATTTTGGCGATGTCGATCGAGAGCTCTAGCAACAGGTAGCAGTAACCAGACTAGCAAGCGACAACCGATCGGGCCTGATGAGTCCTGCATGTGCAGTGCAGAGGAGGTGTACCGAGCTGCTCTCATCAAGTAAAGCCGTTGCGTCAAGAACGGCGGCCGGCCGGCCTGATATTTTGGTGTCGTCATGTGAGATGTTCAGAGGTAGTACGTAGAATCACTCACCGCTGGTCGGACGAGCGGCAAGCACCGACGTTCGCCGGACGGTTTGAATTCTGCACGGATTTGATGGACAGAGGTGGGGTTCAGTGGTTCATCAGGACATACAAATGTTCTTGCTCGCGTGTCTGCTTGTAAAGCAACGACAAAACTGAGCTCAAATCAGTATATCAGATCAGATATAAAGCAACCACGTTCGTTCAGTGTAACAACCGATCTTCTGCTCATATGAACTGTAGGTACGTTGAAGGACTGCATGCTGACGAGTAGCTTTCAGCTAGCTGCTCGCACTGACGGACAGTTGGTGGTGGTCGTCTGGAGATCGCTGTAGAGTATTCCATAAAACAGGCCAAATTAAACGTGCTACCACAACCACAAATTACTAATTCTCTTAGTAAAGTGGATTTTTTTTAGTGTTTTAGCATTCAAAATTTAGTATAAATCTTTTCTACTAACTGTCTCCTAGCTAGTGGGATTTTCTAGTGCTTTGACTATAGTGGTAATATTTTATAACTACACTAGGAGAATTCTACTATTTATATATGGTAATGTACGTTGTATATAGCATGTAGTAAGCATATCTAGACCCTCAAGGCAAGTGGTAAACTTTGATCGCTAATAACAACCGTGTTATCGTGACTAACGTTTATTTTGGGTGAGAACATTTTAGGGTTTGTTTGGAACAAAGAAACCTAAAATGGAGGAATGGATGAAAACATAGAAAAGAAATAGGAATGCATTAGCAAACGGAGGAATAGAAAACATATAGGAAAGGAACGAGAGAAGACTGTTTGGAACGCAGGAACATGTACCATATGAAAATTAAAATCATGTGAGTAATATAATAAATATTATTAGTACTAAATTAATGATAGATTAATATAAGATATTACAGCACGTCGTGTTTAATTGCATGTCCGCCCTGATCAGTTAGCTTATCCAATGTTTGGCGCCAGCTATCCTGCTGGGCAGATACAGCACCGGCTTATGAGCTTCATTAGGGCTTGTTCGGTTGATCCGGTTTGGGTCCCTGCAATGATTTCAGATAAATTTGCTTTATTAATTTACATAGTTTTGATAAGCTGGAATGGTTCCTGGACCAAAACCATGGCAACCGAACACAGCCTTAGTTAACTAGTGCGCGAGCTGAACGATTCCCTCAGCTTAGAGTGGATAGATTTTTTCATTCCTCTAAAAGTACATGTTTGCTCACCATTTTGGAAGAAAGATTCAGCCTCATTCCTTTGTCCCAAACGGTGCAGCAGTGCTGAAAACTATAGAAACTCGGTTCCTCTACTTTTTCATGTGTTTCTCGGGCGAACCAAACGGTAGAGTTAGGTCACAACGATACACATATAATATGATGCCCAATTTCAGTTTCTATGGAACGAAGGACTCAATGTTTTCTTTGAACAATCATATAGGAGAGAATCCTCACCTGAATAATATTGATATATCGTGACATAACCACATCAATAACCTTATTTTAGGAAAAAAACAAGGCAAAAACACTTTCGTCCGGCTAATTACAAAAAACCGGAGTAAAACCCTTACATAACTAAAACTAAAATCAATGGCCGTAGCACAAAGGCGAGACTCTGGCATATCCACAACTACATAGGCTCCAGCAGGGCAAATTTTGGCATGCAACCACAAATACAACAGCTATTGAGAAGACTAGAACACCAAGGCACAAGCACTTCTTCGATGATGCGTGTATGACGCCAAAGACGGCAACTAAGCAATGGCTTGGTGAGGCTTTCACCCAAGGCAGCAAGAAGAAGCATGCGCCATTAGCTAGGGAAGGAGAAATTTCACCAACCACCAAACTGATTAATCCAAAGCTGAAATCGTTGGTTTTCTTTCTTTCTGCAACCGATCGGTTTCAATTTTTGTGCAAATGGAAGTTTTTTTTAAAAAAAAATAGATGAAACTGAACCGAAATGTCGGTTCCAACCGATTGCCCAATCCTATTGGCACGTCACTCTATAATATCACTTCGGACTAACAATAAAAATAAATAGTTTGTACAAAGACATTGGTTAGTCTCAAATGGTAGTAGTCACGAACAGAAGTACTTATCATTGCAAACATAACATCTCAATATCTTTATTCCTTAACGAAGATGATGAATAAGTAATTGTAAGCATACAACAATGAAGACGGTGAAGTTCAATTAAAATTACAACATAAGATTTGGTTGGTCATATGTACTAGTATTTATCTGCATCACAAAATAACTCCATGCTTCAATGCATATACAATATAATTCACCAATGTCCACCGCCAAAGCCACCGCCGCCACCGAAACCGCCGCCGCCGCCACTGCCCAAGCCAGCGCCACCTCCGGCACCACCACCAAACCCTCCTCCTACACCACCTCCGCCACCCAAGCCACCACCACCACCGAACCCTCCCCCGGCACCACCTCCTGCTCCACCACCAGCGCCAAACCCGCCACCACTACCTCCACCAAGACCTCCGCTGAAACCTTTGCCTCCCCCGAAACCACCACCTATTCCAGAACCACTACCACCTCCAAGGCCACCACCACCACCAAGGCCGCTGCCTCCACCAAGACCACCTCCAACTCCACTTCCCAATCCACCACCTGCACCGCCGCCAAGGCCACTGCCTCCGCCAAGACCACCTCCAGCTCCACCGCCTGCACCGCCACCGAGGCCACCTCCAGCACCGCCCCCTAGACCACCACCTGCACCGACACCACCTCCAAACCCTCCTCCCGTGCCACCACCAAGGCCTCCACCAACACCACCGCCTAGGCCACCGCCTGCGCCAGCACCCCCGCCAAGGCCACCTCCTCCACCAAGACCACCTCCAGCACCACCACCTAGTCCACCACCCGCTCCACCGCCTAAGCCGCCTCCTCCACCAAGACCTCCGCCACCTCCAAGGCCACCACCATGCCCAAGCCCTCCACCGAGTCCACCGCCTGCTCCGCCGCCACCACCAAGACCACTGCCCACACCTAGGCCGCCACCTTTTCCACCTCCAAACCCGCCGCCAAGACCTCCACCATGCCCAAGCCCTCCACCAAATCCACCACCGGCGCCACCTCCTCCACCAAGCCCAGCACCACCACCAAAGCCAGCGCCTCCGCCGAAACCGCCGCCACCGCCCAAGTTCTGGGTCTCAAGGAACCGCGCATCAACGGCCACTCCGAGAGCCAGCACCACGGCCAATGCCGCGAGCTCCAAGGCCCTCCCACGCCTCGCCACCCTCCCCATGACGATGAGATGGACAGTGGAGTAAATTGAGCTGCGTGTTGCTTATTGATGCTTGCAGCGAAGGACGCTGCATGCTTATATATATGCGCGGAGCCGATGTGATCAAGTGGAGCGAGCGAGTGGGCAGTGTGGAAAGCTAGCTAGCAGCAGACTGCATGTGTACGTGGAGTTAATGTCGGTAGTTGCAGCACGTCTCAACTGTCACGGCCTCAGCCTCCAAAGGCAAGCCGCGCCAGCGAGGAGACACGCTGTGCGGGATGCCGATGCCGTCGCCGGAACAGACAGAGAAGAGCACGACATGGGCGAGCAGAGAGCCAGAGACGGGCCCGGCCCGGCCGTCTCGCGGCTATTTACCACGGCCGGGACTAGGGGCCCCGGCACAGAGACTGTTTGCAATGTGTTTGTTTTGAGGCTGCTCGATCGTGCATGAGCGTTTGCAGTGGATTCGGTTGGTGAGCTGTGGCTCTCTGAGCGGACGGGGCGCGCGGGGGACGCCGGTGCATTTATGTTGACGCGCTTGACCGGGTGGGGCGCCGGCCGCTCAACCAACTGACGAGCCAGAGCGCGCGCCAGCGCAAAGACTCAAGACGATGCGCCCATGCCACCGCGAGCGACACTGTCACGGTGCCGCGGCGCTTTTCGTTTCCTACCGGCTGCGCGCGGTGTGCGGTCGCACCGGTATAGGGTAGTCACCTTTTTTTTTAAGGATATACACGTAATAATCACGTACCCACGCACGGCTGGCGGCCGGCACGCGGGTCGCAGGACATTGCTTGTGCTGAGCCGCCGGTACGTTGTGACTTGTGAGACCTGCCGCTTTCGCATCACAGGTCTGTGTCTGTCTTGAGCTTCGTAGCGAGTCCCACTGTGTCCCAGTATCAGAACTGATACGTACAACGGTGGTGGGGCAAAATTTACTTTTTGTCATTATGTACTGCCGACAGTATAGATAGCCGGTGAGCAGTGTACTAGGTAGTAGCCACAAAAGATCAGTTATCTGGATACGCATGGCCTGTGGTTTGTGGCACGGACTCTTTTTACTTTGGAGTCGTGCATACTACGCCACAGTCAAAAACTCACAACTCAAAGGTACATTACGAAAGCTACTAATAACCTGCCTGAAGCAAACTCGCGCTTTCTATCTAGCTCTCGCCTGATCCAGACATGTATATCCACAGATTTAGCGAACCCACCACCATTAAGGGCACGTACAACGGTTGTGTGGAAGCCGTCTGCACGCATCTACCGAGACAAAACCAACAGAATTATCACGGAGAGAGAGTGCTGCCGTCGCCTCACGAGCCGACGGCCATGGCTCGTGCTCCCAGAGCAAACACGGGCGTGGTCTGATCCCGTGCGGCAAGCGGCCGATGCTGTTACGACGTACAACAAGCTACTGTGATCTCTTTTGCTTTCTTGCACATGTATACGGCAGTGAAGCTTTTTTGTGTAGTCAGATTATGCTTATAGATTATGAATAAATAATTTTTTATTATATTATGTATAAATATACTTATGTTTGGTATTTATTTATTAACAAGCAACATAGTGGTATACATGAATATATCCACGTTCGATCATTGCTACATACAAGCATTAAAG
>Ga0182004_10000318_pt1 | contig 27133 bp, 25 predicted proteins | sample Sormic07211540_1_FD_120479 | JGI IMG/M metagenome (GOLD analysis project Ga0182004, IMG submission 120479) | Endophyte microbial communities from Sorghum bicolor roots, Mead, Nebraska, USA - 072115-40_1 MetaG | ecosystem: Host-associated > Plants > Roots > Unclassified | place: USA: Nebraska...
ATTGGGTGCCAGGATCTGGATACTTTTGCCAGACAGCCATTTGTCCTTCCAAAATAAGGTATTAGCTCCATCACCGACTTCAGTAATAGTGGCCAGAGACAGGAGATCCTCAACCTCCTTACTAGCATGGAGAGGCAAGTGTGCCCAAGGTTTACTGGGTTGAGATTTCTTGAGCCATGGCCATCTTACTCTTAGAGCCACTCCCAAGGCTTTCATATCGGATATACCAAGCCCTCCAAGCTCCTTAGATCTACAGACTTTAGGCCAAGCGATAAGACAATGCCCGCCTTTTGCGTCCTTACGTCACCTCCACAAGAAACCTCTTCTAATTTTATCAATGGCCTTAATTGCCTAGGGGGGTAGGTCGACAGCCATGGCTAGATAAATCATCATGGCTGTTAGAACATGTTGCACTTGCACAGCCCTGCCAGCCTTTGTCATCAAATCAGCATTCCACCCGGCAATTGGTCAGCAATTCTATCAATTATTGGCTGCAATTGATCCTTTGTTAGTTTCCAGAGAGATAGCGGAAGACCCAAATATTTGCAAGGAAAGTCCATGATTTCACATGGCAGCAAGCTCCGAATCACATTCAAATCCACATCTGTGCATCGGATGGGCATCACATTGCTCTTCTGAATGTTGGTCCTCAACCCCGAAGCATCTCCAAATAACTGTAGCATGTCAAGTGTCAGCGAAATATCTTCAGCAGCCGGTCTGAGAAAGATGGCCACATCTCGTACATCTTCATCAAGTTTGGATTGTGTTGGACACATAGTTGTAGGAAGGCAGTGCCGCCCTCAAGGGAGGCAGTGCCTCCCTGACTTTTAATTTCTATTTGAGCGGAATTTTTATAGGCCTATTCACCCGCCCCTCTAGGCCTCCTAGGCGACATCAAGGTCCTTTCAATTGGTATCAAAGATAGGCTCTCAATTTTGGGCTTAACCGCCTTGAGAGATGATGTCGACAAGTGAGGGGTATCTCTAGAACTTCTACTTTTAGTTGGCTCAAATCTTGGTCTGCTTGTATGCTTGATATTTTGAGGGCCATGGGTCCTCGAATAGAGCAGATTGTAGATGTGAGCATTTCACCTCCTAGTGATAAATTGGACTATATATCTAGAGAGGAAGTGAAATGCTTAAAATACAATGCTCAAGCTACTAATGTCTTATTTAGTGCTTTGAGTGAAGATGTTCTTGATGATGTCATATTTGGTGATGGTGAACCACTTGATGATGCTCATATCATTTGGACTATGCTCAAAGAAAGATATGGCAGCTCCAAATGTGATGAGAAGTTGCTCTCATTGGAGGAACCACTTGAGAGATGCTCAACTTCACCGACAAATGATGAGCCACAAGTGATTCTCCCAAAAGGCCTAACGGATCATACCACATCCACTTCCTCGTCAACACATAACTTAATGGATGGTAATGAAATGGTTGGTGAGAACAATGCTTTTACATGTGGTACTCCTACTTTCTCTAGTTTTTGTTGTTCTAACATTTTGAAGGAAGGAGAAGCTTGTGATTGGTGGAGACCAAATGATGAATCCACCTCACCTAGAAGCTCAGCTCTCCATGTCACTTCTCTTATGTGTCTCATGGCAAAAGGTGAGAAGGTAAAATCAAAATCCAAACCTTCTTCACCTCCTAGTGACATCTCTAGTAGTGATCTTAGTGATAGCTCTAGTGATGAAGAGATTGATAACATAATTAAAAATTTGGATCCTAAGACCAAACTCTTCATCTCTAAACTAATGGAGAATTTAGAGGGCATCCTAGCTGAATTAGCAACTAGAGATAATGATCTCATTGCACAAGAAAAAATTTATATTGCTAGTAAGGAAGCTCTTGCATTAGAGAGAAATGAGGTGGCCTCCTTGCGCAAGACTTTGGTTAAAGAGCAAGATGACCATGCTCTCACAAAGAAGACAAATGCTACACTCAACCAAAAGTATTGCAACTTACATGAAAAGCACAAAGAGCTTGAGTTGCAATATAGTCTTCTTTGGGAGAGCACATCAAATCCCTCTAAGGCAAAGGATGCCTCTACTCCCTCCACTAGCCAAGGTTGTGAAAAATGCTTTAATATTTATTTGAATATATTTATGCCACTAACCTTGCTAATATGGAGGTCATGAGAAAGGAGATTGCTAGGCTCAATGAAATCATAGCAGGAGGGTGCATGAATGACACAACTCAAGATGCTAGCAAGAAAGTTGTGAATGGCTTTGAATGTGTGCAGTTTGAGAGAAGAAAGTAGTTTGGTATAGTTTAGCCTGCACAGACCGTGGCAGTGCCGCACCCCAAGGGTGGTAGTGCCATGCCCCACAAAAATGGGAAGGCTACCAATCTGTCTGCTAATCAAACTAAGCTCATAATGAAAAAGCATAGGCAGAACAACAAAGCTCCCAAGGCCATCAAGGTGCAGCATCAACCAAAGAAGACTCTCATCGCTTGCTTCAAGTGCAAGAAAGAGGGTCACCATGTGAAGGACTGCACCTTAAAGAAAGAAGATAAGAGCATGAACAAGATCCAAGAGAAGAAGAAGAAGATGGTTCACGTAAAGTCCTCTGGTATGGGATATAGTGCCCTTATGTGTTCCAACAAGGTTGATGACCAAGTCACACTTCCAAAGAACAAGACAAGAAGAAGCAAGAGGAAGTGTTATGAATGCAATGAGAAGGGACATGAAATTGACTCATGTCTCAACAAAAAAAGTGAAGGTTTGTCATCATCAACAAAGAGGCTCTTTAGCAAGGTAGCAAGCAAAATACAAGAAAAGAAGGCTAACAAGAACAAGAGTTGTCTATGCTACACTTGTAGAGGAAAGGGACACCTAAGCATGGATTGTCCCATAGGTAAAACTCTTAAGCTCAACTCATCAATTGATTCAAATACACTTAGGAGACCTAAAAATGACACTTGTATTAGAAAGGTGATTGGTTCACCAAGTGCTAGCACAAAGGCCATGGGTGCCTAAGTCTTTTGTGATTAACCATGATGGATCCAATATAGTTTGGGTACCAAATTGTGCTTGATGAGTGTTGCAGGTACTTGAAGGTGATATGAAGCTTCGGGGTGCTTGAGCAAGTTGATTGAAAATATTCACTCAAGCTATCAACCAATTCATATTGTATCTACTTATATGGTTGACCCAAAGATAAATTAATGGAATTACTTGAAACTTCATATTCACCTTAGTAACTAGTACCAAACCCTTGCTAGATAGCCATTTGACTTGTGTTGTCTCTAGTAGTTCATAAGTATGTGTGTATTTGAGAATTATTGGGAGTGGCTAGAGTATTTAAAGTTAAATGAACCATTTTCCATATGATGCTTTTAATGGCTCTCTAGTAGAGCAAGATCTTATTCATGTTGAAGGTAATGAGGTAATCAAGAAAATGGCCACTGATGATATGAGACCAAAGAAGTCCAAGTTATAGTGATAAGGATATCCTCAAGCTACTACTGCATCTGATTCCGCTAACACCTCTGATACGGTAGTGCCGCGCCTCACAGCAGCAGTGTCGCCCCTATATAGATAGCAGCAGTTGACTTCAGTAAGACATGGATAAAGCGTAGAACATGGTGATAAGAAAAGTGAAGATGAAGAGACCATCTCATCTATTATATCTCAAGAAAGGTGGTAACAACTATATCTCAAGTGCAACTAATTTCAAAACTGAACTCCTTTGTGCCTTGTGTAGTCACTTAGGATAAATAAAGTACTTGGAGATACTCATTGGTTGCTGGTCATGAAAGAAAAAGTATGATTGGTGTTGAATAGATCATCCACACCAAGCAACATAGATTACTTGAGTTTCCTCTGTGGACCTCAAACTATGAATTTCAAGAAAGCTCAAGTAGAGGCACTTATTATTCATAATTTAAGAACTCTCTACTTGCTCCCAGTGTATGGGCGGGGCCAGGGTTCGGGGGTTTTCTGGGCCTGTGTGAGAAGGTCTTTCTTCTTAGTTCAAAGCCCGGGGGGCGGCTTGCCCCTCGCAGGTCCAGTATTTTTTATGAAATCTAGACATATGGTAGATTGCCAAACTTTTCATTTTTCATCTTATCGGCATCTACATGTTGCAATAGTTGTGAGTATCCCTTAACATATTTCAATTTGAATATTCTATTGCTGCCATGACCTAGACATAGAGTGAAAATCCCAAGTTCTTAAATGAATAAAGTGTTATATGAGAAATTCAAATGCTTAGAGCACTTATCAAAAGGGAATTTACTATATGACTAGAGTTGTGAGACTAATCATTTCTCTTAGTGATTTATGTAGTCTCACTAAATGAGAATGTATTTCTCAAGTAGAATGTGCTATTATATGAAGATCATTGTTCCAAAACCATGTGATGTATTCTCTCTAGCTAATTTGAAATTGATTCATCTATGATTAGCCACTCACCATTATATGGATTAAATCTACCCTTTGAGCTTAATTGACCAACCATGCACATTCACACTTTCATTCCACTCAAAGAGTGCGCATGAGGCATCAAGGGAGATTTAGTCCATATTATGAGATTTCTCTATTTAGTGACCCACTTGCCATCCACATAAAAAGGGTTACTAAGTGAGAACCTAGTGCTTGTATTTCTAATACACTCTTGTGTTTAGCATGCATAGAAAATCAATAAGAGATCAAAATCTAAATTTGAATGAAATCAAGTTTGAGATTAAATTGAATGAGCTATATTGGAGAAATTAACAAGATTACAAGCATTGATAAGGGGACTGAATGGAAATTGCATCTTGTGAGTATTCTCAACCAAATCCACCTCTAGATTGGACAAGAAGCAAAGAAGAGTTGTGAAATATCAAATCTGTCTAGGAATTTAAAAAATCTGAATTGCCTTCCTTCAAGCATGGGTTTGGACATCCAAATACTGATGAATTGACCTAAAACTTTATGAGCATGACATACATATCTAGTACTTGTTGCTGTACAGTTTTCATGAAGATTTGTTAAGAGGAAAATCAGTTTTGTTGAATTCTGTCAGCTTCAGCATTGCAGATTCAGACCATAGCAGTTTTAGTAGAAATTTATTTTAAATGATCAAATGGAGTCCAGATGCACTGAAATTTATACATAAGTTAGTGGACTCATAGATGAAGATCTCTACCAAATTTCATGCATATTGGGCTGGTGGTCTGAGAGATATGAATTTTTCTCTGAGGGTGATAGAATCTGAAAACTGACTGTTTGAAATTGGATTGCATTATAACAACAAGATTCAGTTAGCTCTCAAGTTGCTCATAAAAGATTCACCAAAATGAGAAGAATCAGTTTAGGATAAAGGAGTTTTATTGGAAGAAACAACACACACAAGGGTTCAAATAAGTTGCAATCAGATTACAAGCAGCATCAAGCAATTGCAACTAGTTGGAACTAGAATAGTTCACAGACTTTTAGAAACAGCAGCCTAAAGGAGCTTGAAATCAATTGGAATATAGTGTAAACTTCCCTCTTGACCTTATATTGTTAATATTCTTAAGTGTACTTTGTGTACTCCTCTATGCACAAATTAAGGGGGAGTTTAGACTATATCTTGTTGGACTATTGGTTTCTTTCAAGTACATATTATGCAGTCTTACACATGGGAAAAAGAAGGATGGATGGTTCCAATGGATTCACTAAGTGCTTCAATGCCCCAAGCCTTTAGTGGAACTAAATTTGAATGAATTGGAGAAAAGAATTAAAGAATGGGCTTTCATTGTTATTTGTCCTCTCTAGAGCTCATCAAGTGTTCATGACCCATCCCATTGAACACCTAGGATCTTGTCAACAAAGAGTAGTAACTTCTAGTTCATAATTTGTAAATTTCATGAATTTTACCTTTTTCTCTCTATGTGGGTCGCCTTAGGTAAAGGAGAACTAGGAATATAATTTGTATCTTGGATGATCACAAGAGCTCTAATTCACCACGCATCATCAATTGAGAAATATATGGCCATCCAAATCATTGGAGTCTCACTTATGATGGTCATATCAATGAAAATCTGTGTGGTGATCTATCTACCTTAGTGGTGGTATGTCTTCTTGGCATAATTTCAATTATTGCAAATTTATGATGCCTTGACCAAGGTATAGGATGAACTCCACTTGACTCTTAAATTGATTCAAATGCACTTTACAAGTAATTCGAGTACTTGCTGCATATATTAAGGGGGAGCCCATTCTATATCTTGTGTCTTTGAGACTAACCTCTTCTTCTAGTGAATTTGTGTAGTCTCTCGATAAAAATGAGTTTCTCATGGGTATGCTACATTAACTCAATCCAAATGGGTAAAGTTGTCTCTCATATTTACTTGGATTGCAATTTTACCTCTTAAGTAGCTACTCTCCATAATATAGCTTAAATTCCCTTATTCGGACTTAATGGACCAAAAGTGCATATGTTCTTGCCTTCCAAACATATATGTATGCACTGTCAAAAAAAGGGAGAATTTAGTCTATGTTATAAGGTTTTGCAATTAGTGACTTACCATGCTATGCTTAGAAATGTTTGTGATGCCTAGATTAAGTTGTTTTATGTCTAAATTAAATTAAGAAATATTAAGTGATATTTTTGAAGCACTAGATTTGAGGGATTTGAATTTATCTCAAATTTTCTCAAAATGAATTTATTTAATTCTACAACTAGCTTTAATTTGTAATTCAAAATCCATTTAGATTCTTGGGTTGCACCTTAAAGAAAAGTTGTAGAGAATTTTATTTTGAATAACTTTTGTTTTAAGGGAAACTTCTGAAAATGCTTTTAAAATAATCAAAAAGGCTTTTGAAACCGATTTAGAAAATAAATTCAAAAAAAGAAAAGAGAGGGCACCCAGCTGGGCCAAGCGCCCCACTTCTGGCCCAACGACCGAAGCCAGCGCGGCCTGCTCCCCTCTCCCCTCCCCCGCGCACATGCCTGGCGGCCGGCGTCACCGTGGCCTAACATCGGGAGGCCGCTGCCGTCGCGTGGCGGCCATGCGATAGCACGACAGCGTCCTGGTTGGCCACAAGCCGAACAGCAGTGCTCACCACGCTCCCCTCTGCCATTTGCACCCGCCAGCGCTCGCTCTCACCCTCTCTCTTGCTCGCGCGCCATAGCGGCAGCGCCGCCACTCGCCATTGTTGCCGAAGCTCAAAGCCCTTCTCCTACCTCACTCTGACCCTCTCCTTCAAATCCGAGGCCTCCTCGAGCTCCGCCTCGACTTCCTCCACCTCGTGCGCGAGCTCTACTGCTAAGGTGAGCCCCGACGAGGTCGATAGATCTCGCCAGAGTCCGCACGACCTCGTCGGAGTGCTTGGCTTGCATGGACAACCGCTTTCCCCTGGTCCTTTCTAATTGATCTTGCGCCCATCATCTTCGCCTCAACCCCGCTAACCCTCCTCACTCCTTTCCCCGTGCTCTACTGGCCGGAGCTGGCTGGACCACAGCGAGCAGCATAGTCGTGTCTGCCATGCTCGAAGGCAAGCCTCTAGCAGTGCTCGCCAGGCTTCGTTTTGGGCATAGTTGGGTTTGCCTCGCTGAGAGGAAGCGATTGGTGGCCTCGGCACCGTCGGAGGACTCACCATCGACGAGATCCCCTCGTCGAGATCCTTCCCCGCGATGGGGAAGATGACAGGTGGGACCACGAGCCCAGCCACGCGCTCCTACGTGTAGATCTGGGTGTCCTTAGCATTTTCCAACGCTGGATTTGAAAAAGAATTTCAGAAATGATTTTCAGAAATGTTTTAATCCTTTGGAAATTCCTAACTTGAGTTCTAGAGCTCCAAAAATGATGAAACTAATTTTGTTGTACTCTATAACTGTAGATCCACAGTTTTATGTATTTGTATGTCATGTTTGAATATTTTTTTGTAGATTTATTTAATACATGAAAATGCTGATTTCTTAGAAAATGTGTAGAAAATAGAATATGAGTTAGAAAATTATGGTTCTTATTTTGGTAGGTTTGCATGATCATGTATTCTCTGTGAAAAACAGGAGAATGAATATTTGCCGTATAAAATGATATTGATGAATTAAATGCTTGCATGTCGATGGTTTATGATTTTTAATAAATAGTTTGTACATGCAATTAATCTGAGAATTTTTGTAGGGCTTTATTATGTTACTGAGTATTTAAGAAAAATATGAAATCTGCTATTTTACACTTTTGCATGTGTAGAGTATTTTCCATTAATTATATCTAGGTTATTTGTGAATTTTGTGCGGGCCATGTTACTTGCCCAGATATAGTGAAAAATTTATGGTAGGCTATATGTGTGGTCTGTATTCTACTGTAATTTTTATGGAAATTATTGAGTGAAAGAAATATATATTGTTGTTGTAGGCCTAGTAATAAGGCAAAATAAATAATTGTTTTTTGTAAACTTAAAGTTGAATGAGTAGTTTGGTGTGTCTTTGAAGCATCTCTTTGCTTTCTGGTTTGTCTTAGTAACCTGTAGAAGGGAATGCAATGGATGATTTATACTTAGGGTACGTGTTCTTGGATGATGTTGACTAGTTAGTAGAAGTAGTATTGCGATTTTGTGTGTCACGGCTCTTCTCTACCGGAGAGGAGATATGCACCTACTCGATAAATAGCATGTCATGACTATCTAGCAATCATCTGTATTATCATGCACAGCGAGGATCCTGCACCTTCGCTCACTTAAAGCATACACATCATACATGCTCGTAGGAGAACGAGGCAGTGACTGAACCTGAGGAGCAAGAGGAGACCCAATTGCTGGAGGTTTCCGAAGGGGAAAATCAGGAAGAGGAGCTACAAGAGTGTCTGGATCATCATCCTAATTCCTTTGAGAAAGGCAAGCTCGGGAGCATTCTAAGTCTCCCTAATTTCCGCTAACTTATATAAATATATCATGATTGCTTATATATTGCTACATTAAGTTATAGGAGTTGCTTGATACCATTGATGCATTACTATTCCTTGGATTAACACCTGTTTACTTACCTTCTCCTATGTAGTATAGGCTCAGAGTCGTTGCTTCGCTTACGTAGAAGTCAGGTGATTCCTTGTCACCTGCGAGATATAGATGGATACCAAAAGGTTGGTAGTATGTTTGATATCGCACGAAATAACCAAGTATGGGAAAGTAAGCTGAGACCGGGCAGAGCCTTATTTGGGTGTTGGATCATAATGATTATGTCTGTGTTGATTAAGGACCGATCATTAACGGCCCTCTTGTCATGTTGAATGCATTCCCCACATTTAAGTGGAAGGATAAGTCGTTCTGGGCCAAGAATCGGTCCGTTGTACGCACTGTATTGGTGATGGTTGAGGAGACTGACGAGGGCATGGCACGCAACCTTGGGTTAATCTAGATGATAGATTAATACTACTCAACTTGAGCTAATTAATGAATGAGTTACTTACTTAGTAACTTAAGCTTTTACACAAGGTCGTGTCAGCTACCCCACCATATAGCCTTACATGATCCTTAGAGTCATTTATTTCTGGTTTATGACGTGTAAGTCTAGCTGAGTACATTCTCATATTTAGGGCTCTGCTCCCATATTGTTTTGCAGATGGGCAGATGTATTATAGGTATGCATCAATTGTCTTTACCCAGCTATGGGAGATGATTAGACCAAGGGTGTGGTCACTATGTCTTACCTTTTACTTTTGCGAGAATGATCAGACTCTAGCACTGTAATGAACTAAGTGTGTACGTGGTTTCAAAAACTAAATGCTTCTGCTACTTTTGAACCTGGTTTGTAATAACTATATTTGAACTCTGATGTAACTCTGGAATGTTACGAACGTTTATGTAACTTATGGACGGCGATCGCTGAACTTATTATGATCGTGGTTGTGCATGTGGAAAAGTTTGAAATCCTTCAAGATTTCACGGACTACCAGGATTATATGGGCTTAAGCCTGATGGTGTGACTGTGAAAATGGTTGCTATTAGACTTAATCTCTTATAATTTAGGTGGTTCTATTATAGCTTTCATAATTCCACGATTACTGTCCACCTGTTCTCCCACTTAGCTAGGTCATAAATGTTTCACTAGGTGTGGGTAGGGAGCACACCATCATCAAGTTCATAGTGGCCATGCCCATAGGTCGAATAGGGTCGCTAACGATCATAGAAATATAGAGTTTACTAAGGCATGAGAGAATGGACTTGCTAGGTGTTACGGCTATGGCAAGGTGAACTTGTGGTCGCATCGGACAAGCAAGTCGCTTCCCAATCGGCTCGAAGGCTCGGTCCACGGTCAACAATAACGACACAAAAACGACCAACAGCCGAACAACACAACAACCACAAAGTAGAGTAGCACACATCCATCGCACAAGAGAGAGATATAAAGACCAGCACGAAGGCACAACACAGGCATATAGATACAATTGATTAGGTGGAAAGTATATGAATGAGGAGATATGAAGTAGGAGTTTTGTCCATTTTGCGAATGGCATCGGTGAAGGTTTCAAGGGATCAACCTTGCTACAAGAAGGTGAGGGCTACTGCAACTTGTCCTGACAGCTATAGCTAGCTGTTGGCCACACTGGCCGGCTGTGGCTCACTGCTGGCCGATTCTGGCTAGCAACATCTTGTTGTTGGCTAGTCACAGCTAGCTGCAGCATGGTCGGTCATGGCTACGGCTTGCTAGAGGAGGCTATGGCTGACCAGGGGCTGGCTGCTACCGACTAGGATAGGGCAGCAGGCGGCCGATGGCTAATGATGCTCCAACTTCATGGAATAGGCAGCCACGCCAAGGAGAAAATGAGGCACCGCCTTCCTGCAAGGCACAAAAACATGACATGATGGCTGGTCTTAGACAAGAATGCCCAGTACACCATCAGAGAGAAAAGGTGGGAGCTTTGGCGGCTTACTTGTGAAGTGTTGTTGTCCAGCATCATGGGGAAGGAGTTCGACGACGTGGACAACTCCAGTCATCATGGTTGAGCAGAGGCCAAGTCATCTGCCAATAGTGGCTCTTGACTGCGGTGCTTGCAGATGGGAAGGCAGAGGGGGTCATGGTCATGGTGGTGGAGAGGCATGGCTGACCTTAGTCGTGGCAAGGACAAGGCGGGCAGGGGCTCGCGGTGTTCTTAGCTCAGCGTTGTAGGGCAACGAGGGGGCTCGGTAGCATCACAGGATTGATGTCGTGCTTGTGGTTGTGCCTAGTAAGGACGAGGCATGGTGGCCGAGTCATCATGGCTAAGATGGGTTGATGCTTGGCATAGCCATGGCCTCACATTGGCACTCTAGTGAGGGCTCAGTATTAGGTGCTCAGCATCGGTGCTAGTCGAGGACAAGCTAAGGGTGATGGCGTGGTGGAACAGAGGAGGATCTCTAGTGGCATTGTGAGCTGCTCTTGAAGAAGTGCTCAGTGAGTCAAGGCTTGGCACCATGTTTGCAGATGTGGATGCCACGACAAGGAGGTCACGGTGCGGAGGAGGAAGAGCCAAGCTGTGGTGGTGTCTGGGAAGAGCAGAGGAGCAGCAGCGGCAGTGGTTCTTATAGGGGGAGTGGCTAGGGCTATGATGTGATGGATGGCAAGGAGCCTTGGCTTCCATACATAGGGACGTGTGGAGCGCATCAGCATAGACACCAAGGGAGCGGGCGTGGGTGCACGCCCTCCAGGCAGCGATGGTGGCACCTAGGAGAGGCAGGGGGCATGCCCTAGAGTTGCCCACCCTAGGAGGCGCGGGTCGCTTGGGCCGGGAGGCCAGATGGGCTGCGTGGGCTGTTGTATGCGCGAGCTGGGCCATGTGTGCTTGTGTGGGCCAGAAGGGAGAGGGAGCACAACCTGGGCCTGGTATATCAGAAAGGGGCACGGGGGTGCCACGCGGGCCGAGGGAGGCAAGTTGGGCTAGTAGAGGAATGGGAGTGGGGGAGCTAGGCCGGTGGGAAGGAGGAAAGGAGGATGGTGCTAGCCCAAGAGGATGAAAGATGGTTTCCCATTAACATATCAAGAAGTTGAGTTGGAATTTGAAAAGAAAATTAGATATGAATCCAAAGGAGATTTGAGAGAGATTCAAAAGGATTGAGAGAAACTTCGCTACGGATTTGTGGACTCCAAACAAAACTCAAAACCGACTCACGAACAAAAGCACTCACCTATAATCAAATCTACATGAATGCAACGATTTGTTAGCGGGCTAGACTCGGGTTTAACCTATAAACTATATGCTTCACACAATTATGGGGAAAATTTTAAAAAGCTCATATTTTGGGTTTGCACAAAAAGCCGGCATGTTACAATCAGCTTCAGAAAGGAAAACAGATTGACGAATGGTGGAAACAAATGACGAAAGGTAATTGCTTACTCTGGAAGTACCATTGTGATTTTGGTATATAGATTACCCGATAGATCCAGAATTCATGGAAGGAAATTTGTTTTTTTATCCAACATACCTATATTGATAGTTAAGGATACCATATAAGGACTAATACAAGTAGAGATACATTAACAAAGGATAAAGAAGATAGCTTTTCTGAGGAAAACACACAAAGGTCCCTAAAAAATAAAGAAATTACAAGCCAATTCTTGGAACCCCTGCAGCCCAAATCCTCCTGATTCCATCACCGCCAGCCACTGCTGGAAGCCAAACACCACCAACCACAGGTCAACCAGAGCTCCATCGCTAGCAGGCTTTGAGAAGAGCCACAGTAGACACCCGCCATCTTGGACGAGATGTAGCAAACGCTGAGGATCCGTCGGCCGAGGACGCGCCCCAAGCCGTGGTGACCCTAGATGCAAACTCGCCATCGCCGACTGACGCCACCGTGGAACAACCAAGTCTGCAGCTCCACAAGACAAAACCAACCTGTGTACTGGCAATTATGTTGTGACCCACTCTTGTTTCCTCTCTGAAATGTGGAAAACAAGTGGGAAAAGAGAATAAATACCATACGATAAATGGGCAAAATAAAAAAACAAGGAAAAAGTTAATAGATAAATAAGCAGATGTCTAGAATTTCTTTAGGTATGTCTCTAGAAAACAAACCAAAACTAATGGTAGAGCAGCTTACTTGTAGTCCACATGGCATGCAGAGCTCGTACCTGGATGAAACTGCAGTAGATAATTACCATCATATGAACAAGACCCAACTGCATAAATCTGGACAAATTTCTTAACATCAAGGCAACTCCTCAACAGTAAATAGGAGTGCATCATTTAGCATTCATAAAAATTTTTTGTAGGTACTAAAGTTTAGTGTACTCTGTAATATTCATACCGAAGGTATCGCCAGCCAGGTTGGCGCACCAAGTCCGTGCTCTCCCTAGTAGTCACATTAGGTTGTTAACATTCAGGACTCCAGACCTAACATGAGATGGCGGATTTGGGCCTAGGGCAACTAAGGCCATGGCCCTAAACGTGGCCCAAAAAGACCCTTATAGTCGTATGTAATTTTCTAGCCTGGTATAGACATTGGTCCAAATGTATACACCCCAACCAGCCCAACAGTCGAGAGAGAAGAGAGGCAGAGCGCATAGACGAATCATGAGCACGGAGTCCGTCACTGTTTGGCCGTTCTTGCAGAATATGTTCCAAATTCAGTTGCACATTATAAAGTTCGACTTCTGACGGAGTGCAGCGGAGGCCCGTCGCTAGAGGCTTGGGCCGGAGCGAAGCGGAGTACATGGCTGTTTCTAAGCACGCGCAAGGAATTAATTTGGTTGAAAGGTCTGTATGCTGAGTTGTGTGGAGTTGATTCTTGCATTAATTTATTTTATGACAGTCAAAGTGTCATTTATCTTACTAAAGATCAGATATTTCATGAGAGAACTAAATATATTGACATCAAATACCTGTTCATGATGTGATCGATGATGGTAAGTTAAAGGTATGCAAGATCAATACTCATGATAATCCTGCTGATATGATGACTAAACATGTTCCTATTGCTAAGTTTGAGCTGTGCTCAAGCTTAGTTGGTTTAGTGGATTAGTCCAAGAGGCTATTTTGGCGCCAGTGGTATTTTTCTTTGTTATGTTCAGGATGAAGGTGTTGATTTATGCTACAAGATGAATTTGTCTCAAGGTGGAGTTTGTTGAATATGTTCTAAATTTAGTTGCACATTATAAAGGCCGACTTCTGACAGAGCGAAGCGAAGGCCCGTCGCCAGAGGCTTGGGCCAGAGCGAAGTGGATGATGAGGCAGGTGTGCAGGTGGAGCCAGTTGATACTCATGATGATGAAGTTGTTGATGATAATACTCATGATGATGTTCGACAGCACTCACCTCCTATTTTACAGTTAGAGGAGGATTTGCCTATTGCTCATTGTAGGTCAAAGAGGGGTTGTGGACCTCCAGCTCGTCTTAATGAAGAATGTAGTTTGACTTATTATGCTTTGAGTTGTGCTGAACAGGTGGAGAATACTCATGAGCCAGCAACTTATCGTGAAGTCATTGGTTGTGGTGATCGTGAGAAGTGCATTTCAGCTATGCATGAGGAGATGCAGTCTCTTGAGAAGAATAACACATGGAAGGTTGTCCCTTTGCCTAAGAAGAAGACGACCATCCGATGCAAATAGATCTTCAAGAGAAAGGAGGGTTTAACTCCAAGTGAGCCTCCAAAGTTTAAGGCAAGGTTAGTAGCAAAAGGCTACGGTCAGATTCCTGGTATTGACTATAACGATGTGTTCTCTCTAGTTGTAAAGCACAGTTCTATTCGTACATTTTTTAGTATTGTTGCTTCACATGATCTTGAGCTTGAGTGGTTAGATGTGAAGACTGCGTTTTTGCATGGAGAGCTTGGGGAGGATATATACCCAATTTTTTACAATTTGACCCTTTTTTGAAGAAATTTCTCTTTTGGACCCATGTAAAACTTAAACTCAGTTTTGGACCCATGGGGTTGACGCCATGCTTCATGGCGTCGAGGTTACACGTCTCGACGCCATGGATCACGGCGTTGAGCTCCCTGGCCGAGCCCAGCGTGGCGTCCGACGTGGCAGAGACATCGACGCCGTAGATCACGGCGTCGAGCCTTCAACTACAAACCAGCAGACGCCGTCGACATGGCGTACCCCACCGACCAGATCTTCATGCTCGACTGGGTCGCCGGCTGTCCGACGAGGGGAAGCTGCTCGACGCCGCGGACGCAAAGCTGCCGGACGGTGGCGCCTCCGCGTTGTTCGACGTCGGAAGGGTCATGCACCTCGGCCTCCTCTGCTCGCTGCACGACCCCAGGACGCGTCCGACCATGAGGTGGGTGGTGGAGAACCTCTCCGACGGCTACTCCGGCGGCGAACTCCTGCGTCTGCCGTCGTTCGTGGCACTCCCGAAGTACATCTCCCTCACCACTTCGTCGGCCTCCGACTCCGGTGCCACGACCGTCACCACCGACAGGAGCACAGCGACGACGTCTCTGTCCAATCCCATCTACACCACCGCGGCCGCGGACACCATCTACCACACCGCGGAAGACGAGAGTAGGGCCGGCTCCAGGTCCGCGTCCGCTGACTCCGGCTCCGGCCGGCGGTCGTCGTCGCGGCAATCTCTCGTGGCGGCGATCCCGCACGTGGACATGCCACGTGAGATACCCTACAAGGAGATCGTCGCCATCACCAACGACTTCTCCGAGTCGTAGGTGGTCGCGGAGCTGGACTTCGGGACAGGGTACGAGGGCTTCCTGGACACCGGCCACGGCCGCGTCCACGTCCTCGTGAAGCGCCTGGGCATGAAGACGTGCCCGGCGCTGCGCGTCTGCTTCGCCAGGGAGCTCTGCAACCTAGCCAAGCTCCGGCACAGGAACCTCGTGCAGCTGCGCGGGTGGTGCACGGACCACGGCGAGATGCTCGTCGTCTACGACTACGCCCCGGGGAGCCTGCTGATTTGTAATTGAAGGCTCGACGCCGTGATCTACGGCGTCGACCTCTCTGCCACGTCGGATGCCACGCTGGGCTCGGCCAGGGAGCTCGACGCCGTGATCCATGGCGTCGAGACGTGTAACCTCGACGCCATGAAGCATGGCGTCGACCCCCTGGGTCCAAAATTGAGTTTAAGTTTTTCAGGGGTCCAAAAGAGAATTTTCTTCAAAAAAGGGCCAAATTGTAAAAAATTGGGGGATATATACATGGACCATCCGGAAGGGTTCATACTGCCTGCAAGGAGAAATTTGTTTGCAAGTTAAAGAGATCCTTGAATTGTTTGAAGTAGTTCCCTCATCAGTGGAATAAGAGGTTTGATTTATTTATGTTGTTGCATGGTTTTAAGAGGTCTAGATATGATAGTTGTGTTTACATCAAGCATATTAATGGATCACCTATATACTTGTTGTTGTATGTTGATGATATGTTGATTGCTGCCAAGAGTAAGGTTGAAATCACTAAATTGAAGAAATTGTTGAGTAGTGAGTTTGACATGAAAGATCTTGGTGCTGCTAAGAAAATTCTCGGTACAGAAATTACTAGAGACAGAAAATCTGGTTTGCTATTTCATAGTCAGCAAAATTATATTAAGAAAGTTCTTCAACATTTCAACATGCATAATGCTAAGGTTGTTAGTACTCCTATTGCACCTTATTTTAAATTATCAGCTACACAATGTCCTAGTACAAATCAAGATATTGAGTACATGTCAAGAGTTCCTTATTCTAGTGTTGTTGGGTCTTTGATGTATGCCATGGTTTGCTCTCGTCCAGATTTATCATATACTATGAGTTTGGTTAGTAGATATATGTCTAATTCTGGTAAAGAATAATGGAGGGCAGTTCAGTGGATTTTTAGGTATCTCAGAGGCACAGCAGATTCTGGTTTGAAATTTGGTAGAACCAAGAAGAGACTTATTGGTTATGTGGATTCAGATTATGCTGCTAATCTGGACAGGTGCAGATCACTCACTGGCTATGTGTTCACAACCAGCAGTTGTGCTGTAAGTTGGAGGGCTATACTGCAGTCTGTTGTTGCTTTGTCAACTACTGAAGCAGAGTACATGGCTGTTTCTGAGGCGTGCAAGGAATTAATTTGGCTGAAAGGTCTGTATGCTGAGCTATGTGGAGTTGATTCTTGCATTAATTTATTATGTGATAGTCAAAGTGCCATTTACCTTACCAAAGATAAGATGTTTCATGAGAGAACTAAACATATTGACATCAAGTACCATTTTGTTCGTGATGTGATCGATGATGGTAAGTTAAAGGTATGCAAGATCAATACTCATGATAATTCTGCTGATGTGATGACTAAACCTGTTTATGTTGCTAAGTTTGAGCTGTGCCCAAGCTTAATTGGTTTAGTGAATTAGTCCAAGAGGCTATTTTGGCGCCAATGGTATTTTTCTTTGTTATGTTTAGGATGAAGGTGTTGATTTATGCTACAAGATGAATTTATCTCAAGGTGGAGTTTGTTGAATATGTTCCAAATTCAGTTGCACATTATAAAGGCTGACTTCTGACGGAGCGAAGCGGAGGTCCATCATCGGCCCTCGTTGTCACTCGAGGGGTGCGGGAGGCTGGCCCCCGCGGTACAGTACATATACCCAAATTAGGGTTCCGATCTTGTAAGCCGTCGCACGACATTGTAACCCAACTCTTGATAATAGCGAGGAGTGTTTGTTGGATGGCGCCTATGTTTTTTCCCTTCGCATTGGAGGGGTTTTTCATGTTAAATCTTATGTCTCCACTGTTTTTTTGATCTTGTGTTCCTCTCCCTCGCTTCCTCTCCAACTCCGCGTTCTGAGGTCGCTGCTAACCGAAGCGCCAACGGTCGTCCTTCGCCGAGGGCCAAGGGCCGGTTCTCCCTTGTCCCTCGCCTGTTGTCTGTCGTCCTCCCAGAGTCCCGTCGGGCACAGGTCCTCCACGTGCCAATCCTCTCAGCCTCGGCGTCACTACTCGTGTAGCCCGGCACGGCGGTGTCCCCCTGGGCGCGGCCAGCAGTTAGCACCAGCAACACCCAACAGGCAGGCACAGGCCACAGCCTACATGTCTGCTAGAGCACAGAGTACTGCTATGTGCCTGTCTCTGTGTTCTGTTGGACTATGACTCACCGATTGCAAGAGGATCAGTTGAATAACCCTTGGTAATTCTTCCCCGTTCTGGAATCTAAGTTCTATTCTAATTTTTTAATCTAAGTTCTCAAATCTAAAAAAATTTCTTGTGTATTCAAGCATGGAATTAAGATATACGTACCATCTATACCATCTAAATATTTGCATTTACAAGCTAGTTTGTTATCCGTCTTTTTAGGACCAGTATGGTTAGTATTTTAACCCAGTGCGGGACATAAGGCACTTAGACAGTGGCCCTAGGCGTCAAAATCGACAAGCTCCGCCACTGATGAGATGTGCATAGAAGAAATTAAATCGCTTTGATTTTTTGGCATATCAATTTTACTATGCATCTAAATATAACGTATCTCTAGATACATAGCAAATCTATGTATTAAAAACGTCAAGTACTTGAAATGGTCATAGATGAAAATTTCTAACAATAACAATGATCCTTAAAGGGGAAATCGAGATACATACCAGCCATCATCAAGTTGGAAGGCTAATTGATATGAACAACTAGGTTCGAAGGCTACCAACAGATTGGACTTGAAACAATGTTCGTTTGTTCCTGAAAAATATCAATGCCAGAACAATGGTTCAGGTAGATGTGGGCTTTTAGAGATATTGGCACGATTTTAGATCAAGTACCGGTCACATAAATTAGTAGTAGAAAGTTTGCTATACGTGATTTTAATTGGTCTAGCTGATGTTTGATAATTGATACACCATTTTCGATTGGTAGCTCGAAGAGATATTTTAGCATGATTTCAATTCAAGTACGGGTCACATAAATTTGTAAGAAAAAGTTTGCTATATGTGGTTTTTTATCCTCCCACATGGTATTGTATGCCTCATGGGTGATAATGTTGTAAGTATCCCAACCTTCTCATGTATGGCACCAGCATAAGTTGGTAATATACTCGTGCCTTTTCTTATCTATAATACAATGATATGCAGCTTTCCGGCATATTTGAGAAAAAAGATTGATGCCTTTTGATGTGAGCATGTAAGAATTTACGTAATACAAGACTGCCCATTACAAAACATGGTTGAGGCTGTCACGGAACAAGACCACCGTACATTGGTCCTGAAGTTGCACTCTAGAGCCACCATAATGCTCATTTACGAATTCAAATGGCACCTGTTTAGCAGAGCAGTTCCATTTGACTTTATTTTTGCCAAGACCATTTGCACAAGCCAATATACATTTGCATCTTCCTATGTCAGTATATAGATACACTGTCTTACATTTGAGTCAAAACCTACACTAGCACTGCACTCTCTATCAGGTATTCAGAGATACCGGGTGCACTCCACAAACGCGAACGGCTTAACATGGCAGTTTGCATCCGTCGCAAAAGAATACACAAAAGAACACACAACTGAACTAGAAATTTCACTCCCTCTGCAAGGAACTGAAATTGCACACTCGGCACAAGCTAAAACCAGATGACAAGTAAAATTGGAGAAAACACAAAGCTAAAAGGGAGAAGCAAGAATTTACAAAAGAATGGCTCGTTGAGCACTCTATTACCTCAAAAATAAAGAGCAAATGCACCACAACCAGAAAAATTGTAGGTCGCTGTTGCTGACAGAAGCAGGTGGGTGCAGGTTCATTTATGTTAGCTCACTTGCGTGCAAATAATAACAGGCAACCATGGCTTTCAGTAATCATAACAAGTATCCTTGCCAACTTGAGTTCATGGATAACTCTACATAATTGCACAGTTGCACTTTGATTCGACCTTTGCAGGCTTCATGCTGCCTGATGTCCTTGAAAATTCAGGAACTGGCCGAACAAGTACAGGATCTTTAGCAACCACTTCCATCTTGTCAGTTTCTTTGACTGTTTCACCTTCTGATCTTTTCCTATGTCTTGGCATTCGTCTGTGGGGTGGTTTCAGTGAACCATCACTCCTTGGAATGGATTGTCCTACCATGGTAACTGTTGGGTGGAGAGCAGAAGCAAGTTCTGATTGCTGCTCATGCTCCAGTCCAATTGTTGCAGCCCTGTATGCAATGTCATGGGCAATGGAACTGCAGAAGAGAATTGTATCGGTAGCCTCTTCTAGTGTGAAGCATCTCTGAGTTTGTTCTCTTGATACCTCAACTGTAGCCAGTGATTCTTCTAAGGTCAGACATAAATCAGTGTTATTGTTATATCAATTGACAGCACCAAATATGGTAATCAAATTGAAATGGAAACGGCAGCAAAACAACAGTGATGTAGACAGAAATGCGTAATTGACTTGGTACTTTAAGCAGAACAAAAATGCATTACAATCAATACCAAGGTTACAAAAGTGCTAGTCGCTAAGTGAGTGATCAGTGATGACCCTCTGCCTAGAGCTTAGGCATGTTTAGGCATTCTAAGCGCTTTCTACTATAGCAAGCTGAACTGTACAATTTTGGAAATCGCCATGACACAAAGCAATCTATGTGGGCAGGCTAGCATGCGAAGAAGCAAAGAAAAGCAATCAACGTAGGCAGCCCAGCACGTACAGAAGCAATCTAGGCTGCCCAGTGCGCCCATGGACCTTTCAGCCAAATAAAGGGCCCATTCAGGGGTTTGATTAAAAGTATGGAAAAGAGGTTTCGAAAAAGTCAAAAAAAATCAAATTTGTAACTTTTAGATTTAAAGAAACCAAAATATGAAAGCCCAAATGGCTCTATGAGAAAATATCTTCTGCCCCATCCCCCAGGGCCCACAGCTCAAATACAGTGCAAAAATAGATTGCCTATTGCATGTGTAGTCCTCTACTGTGCTCTCAATTTCATCAGACATGGACTAATTTTGCATCCCAAATCCCAGCTTGTGTGCAGCAGAGGGGGGAATAGGGAGGAAGGAGCTGAGGAGGGAGGAACCAAGAAGGGAGCTCTCACCGTGGAGCCAACAGCCAAAAGGAGGGGTGTAGGGGTCAGGCAGTGCATCGCTGGGAACCGACAGACACCTAGTTACCGTTTATACCTCAAGGCGATGCACTCCTCTGCTCAGCACTTTAGTGTGCCCAAGCAAGCACCTACTACTGTCTTTGCAACCTTGATCAACCAAGTTTAAGCACATGTGCAGTGTATTGTGTGTATGCAATCTCGTCCCTTGTATGTTATCTAAATCGAATATGGATACACATGCAGCTGTAGATTATATTCCTCTCCCCTAAATCTAGTACTAAGTATGCATTGAAGATTCAGGTTTGTGTTGTGACTTGTGATACACCCATTTGAACGAAACCTCAAGAGCATATTAGATTGTATTATGCTGCTTCACACTTAATAACATAAAGAAACTACTTTATTGGTATTATGACCTTCAGCAAATGAAGGGGGTATTTGGTTTGACTTAGATTTACACAAAGCTTAGACAGCCATACTTTTCTAGTCATGTTATGAGTTATCTTTAGATAATATCTGCCTTCTCACACTAACCAACCACTCAGAATCCTTTTTTCTCAACTCTACTATGTACGTGAATTTGGTTGTAATACAACCAAGGATACAATAACCAAATTAGTCAATTTTACTGGTTCAGTTCAGTATGGCGGGTTCCAATTAATCGCCATTAATAGTCCTAGTCGGTCCCTTGGACTCAATTAGAGCAACCAGAAACCGGGTTGTCCGATTAATCATTGACTAATCATGATTAATCATCCGATTAGTTGGATGACTAGACAGGCAGTTGCGAACTAGGCTACATCAGATCACTGGGCTAGGATGGCCAAAGCCCAATAGGGTTTCTCTCCTATACCACTCCACCCGCATCCCCAGCTGCCAGGAGCTCGTGCACCCATTGCCGGCCACCAGCGCAAGTGCACAAGCACAACAATCCCTGCTGCCACCGGTCGTTCCCTCCTTCCTTCTAGCCTTCCCAGCTGTTGTGCCTCCTACCTCCTGCTGCAGCTGCTGCCTCTCGTCCCCACCTCAGCTGTGCGGGGAAAGCTTATGGGGCACGAAAAGAAGCACCAGCTCTCTTTCCCGCCTCAACCAGGTCAAGCACTGCCGGATAAAGGATCTGCTCCCACTGGATCACACCTCCATCAATTAAGGTCCAAGGGAGCAAGAAGATGAGCTCCTCCTCCGAAGGCTAGTCATTGCTGGGTCACTCCTTGCTGCAGCTTGTCTTTCCTTGAAGATGGATGCTGTTTCTAATAGCAAGTAGCAACTGTGTCACACTTCTAGTCTTGGTGCTTGATTTATACTAGCAGGGTCAACTAGTCGCCTGGTCGGTACTGTGGCGACTAGGGTTGACTACCCGATTTAATAACATTGTTGGCAACCATTGACAACTGACTGGTTGCTGGTACTATTTCAATTCGTATTTCATTCTTTTTACACCTACATCCTCAAAATATTGTGCTTGTTTTGTTTTTTATTTGACAAGCATTGACACTAAGACAACATAAAAAAAGGTATGCAATCAGCTTGTGTTGGCAACAAAATTACTTGAAAAGATGCTGCTCCCTAACTCCCACGTCCAAATATTGAAAAAAAAAGGGCTACTGAAAAGTCACTACAATACCAAAAGAAGCCTATTTACAAAATAAAATGTATATGTTTTTTCAATAAGGATGTATGGTGTTCACATTGAAAATGCTTAGCATCGTTTGCAAGAATACTAAGAATATGATAGAAAACCAGAACTTTTGGAGCTAACAAGTGAGTACAAAAATTAGCAAGTCATGAATACATACCATTACCAGGAAGCTCCATTATGTTGGCCACTGCTGCAGGAATCAACACATCCTCCTCAGAGATGACAGACACACAACCATCATCCAACCTATTTGCCTCATTAGGATCAGGAATTGTTTCATGCTTCATTTGGTAACTATTGATGCCACAATCATCATCTGGGTGTTCTGGAGTGCCAACTGAGGTACCTTCAATTTTCTGTACGCAACTTTCCTCAGGAGCCAGAGAGAGTGGGATATTGCTACACGTTTCGGTATCTGATGAACATGAGTTATCACTTATGTTATCTTTGTGAGCCATCCTACCTGTACATTGTTTCTGAATCATTACATCTTCAGTTAAACCAATGTCAACATTAACAATAGCCTGTGCAGCAGACCAGCACTCTATAGCGCTTGAGAGTGTGTAGTTACACGACTCATTAAGTTCTTCAGTACAAATCATGGTTCTTGGAACACTGCTTTCTGAATTGTCGGTTAGGAAGCCAGTATCTACAGTTCTATCACCCCGAGGACAAACTGAAACTGAACAAGTGCTAGTTGACATATCTGACATGGATGCAATGCTTTTACAACTCATGGTACTACTTATTTGAGACTTCTCAAAGTCATGACGATTACTACTTTTATGGCGTTCCAAATGTCCAGATTGCCTTGTAGACCCTTGATCAATGGAAGAAGAAGCTGATGAGCTATCCAATCCAATCGTATGCTTCAGCGTACTGACACCATCCCTTGTATAATAGGGTTCTGAACAGATAATGTTTGTACCAGCTAAGGGTCTCCCTTCTATAACAGGCCATTTGTTGCTGCTTGACTTCTGCAGCAAGAGTACCGAAATCCCAGCACCCTCTGTATTTTCAACCTTTAGATTTGAACGCGTTGCTGATCCCTGTTTACAAGAACTGTCAATGGTAAGTGTATCAGAGGCAAATTCAATACTTTCATACACTGACCCTGGCAGGCATTGTAACACCTCATTGTGGTGGTTGGCAGTTTGATCTCTTAAATTATCACACTCAACTACAGACGCTGGTTCCGTTTGTTGATGATTATTTATGCTACATTGATGGAATGAAATATCGAGGCTATTTCCTTGGGAAGAGTTGCCAACGTCATTTGGCCATAAATTTTCAGTAACATTCTCTCCATGCATTCTGTTGGTTGTATCCATTGTTGACTGAGATGGAGGACACTTTTGCAGACAATCAGCTGGAGGTTCATCATTCACTAGCTGACTGTCAAGAGATGACTTCTTGATATGTTCACCATGATCTGGAGTAATGTGAGGAGCTTCCAATGCAACACAAGGTTTAGAACTTCTGTAATCCTTTCGATGTTCTTCTTCCGAAGTCTCTATCTTGGGGTCCACAAAAAGAACCTCATCTAAACCACATTCTTCACAGAAATCAACTTCTCCATCATCTTCTATCGCATTAAATAACTTTCCACACCTAGTGCATGTTGCCATTTTAGTTTGCCCAGCCTTAGAACCACTTGCAACATTACATGAAGTCTGAGCTATTCTACTTCTTTCCGTATTGAGGCCCTCTATGTTACTTTCCACATATTTTTCTGTGCTTGGAGATTTCGGGCCACTTTGAGTAGCAGACAAACTGTGCTGTTGACCACTGGATCCTTCATCCAATTGATCAAACATAAATATACCACCATGAATCAAGGAACTAGGTGTTGCTTCACAGTCACCGACTATATCATTCGGTTCTAGTTCATTACCCATACAAGGGCTAAAAGTGACACCATGGTCAGAGCTTAAATTACTGCTTGTTGTGAGTGAGGAATTATGTGACAACATAGATGAGTGTACATTATCTCCTTTGCCAACACCAAATGTCGTGCAAGGAACACTTGATAGAAGTGGCCTGAACTTATCTTGAGGAGCTTTGCGACGATCCTAGAGAAGGGTATAGCATTTTGTTATATTGCGGACAATTGAAAACATAAAACAAGAGAAAGGGCTCTTGCTTGCATTAAAAGCAAACTAACTGCAAAAAAGTTCTACAAGAGAAGGTACAATGGACAACGAAATGACTACAGAACAGTATATGACATGTAATCATATACCAGATCATTAGGAGCCATCAATACGACTGATCAAATACAACGGTGGTCACAAAATACAGGAAAAGTACAAATCATCTCTTTGTTTCAACAATCATATGAAGCAAAGGCAATGACAACATACTTTCACGCAAAGGTGTAACAAAATTATATGGATAGCAAACCTTTTCAACTTACTACATGAATTACAAATTGGCTCCTAGGGGGATTTTACCATGCAATGCAGAACAAATATTACATCATACTAAAAGTAATGGAATAATGCTTACCATCAACCAGACTGCAGAATCGAAGGACCTCTTTGGAGCAGAACTAGGGGAGAAACTCTTGGATGGCTTCTTAGGTGATGCAATAGTTCTGGATTTCATTACTGACAAGTTCTTTCTTAGGGCTGGACTACTGGAGTAACTAATTGGCACAGACTGCATAGACTCTAGATCATCTTCAGCAGAAGATGTTGCAGATGCTTTGCTGTACGAGCTGAATCGATCATTGCTATGCGATGAACTGGCTCTTCTTGATGGAGTGGGAGACATAGATTGCCTTCTACCTCTCCAATTCATGTCCAATCCACTGAAAGATGAAGGAGATCCACCCCTTGAACGGGATACTGGACGATCTGACAGAGATGTGCGTAGATTGGGAGGTGCGTCAAAAGAGAAACCAGGGTCACTTGATTGCCAACCTTGAAGTTTTGGCGAAGATGACCTGTTACTGGTTTTAATAGGCGAAGTTCCTCCTTTTCTGTTTAAAATTGGGTCACTTGAGCCAGTACTCAACCTCCTTGAAGCAGGACTTGGTGACCTTCGTGGAGGGGTTGATGTCTTAGAAGCTGGAGGAGTTGAAGACCTTCGTGATGGTGCTGCTGGTTGCAAATGAAGTGCAGGGCTGCTTCGTGAAGACGAATTTGATGATCGAGTCCTTGTCAACACAGTGCTGCTACATGAGCGTGGTGATGGGCTAAGCCTACTTGGACTTGCACTGCTTCTGTTAGACCTTCGAGTATTTTCCATCTGTGTAAAATCACAAAGGATTATTCACACTTCAACAGGTAGGTCCTGTCAACTGAAAATTATGAATGCAGGAACAATGTCATGAGGTGAGCACTCACTGTGGATGACCTCGAAATTGATATTGGCTTAATCTGCGGCCTAACCCTATGAGCCATACTAATGTGCTGGTCTTCTTCATCATCCAATGAACGAAAAAGTGGGGTCTCTGGTGGAGTCAACAACCTATTAAGCCAAAAGTTAGATGGTAGACATGTGATGGCTTACATTCGCATAAAAAATGCCAAATTGCTAATAAAACAATTGATAACTTATATGGTAAGTGGTTTAGGCCCTGCACATCAACAGCAGTAGACATGGAGATAGTGTGTTGAAACTCAAGCTCCCTAACTTAATGGCCAAAGCAAAGCCAGGCCATGACACCGGCCCTAGGCTGCGCAGCCCTGGATTCAATGCCAGCTGTAGCTGCCCCTGGCCCCCACACGTATACCCCACATGACACAAGCACTATAAGTAAGTGGAGTCTTACTATTTTAGAAAGGAAAAAAGTCAATAAGTCCAACAAACATGTGAAAGGTACAGTCAGCAAGCATCAGTTCATAATGATGGTTGGGACCCTTGCATCATTTTTTCTGTGCACTTCAGATAAGAAAAAACTAAAACTAGACGAAAAAAGAAATGGAAAACTAGCTCATGAAGCTTCTTGAAGGGTACAGGAATCACACACCAATCAGAAACCATTACTCAGCAGAGATGAGATGTTTGGCCATAAAAGCAACTACTCGACAAGAAAACAAGCACATGCCATGTTTGCAAAAAATGTAGAACTCGATTGTCCATATAAACTTATTGTATGCCAAGAATAAGCAGAACTAATAACAAGAGAAAGGTTCTAACAACATGTTATTGTTTGATAGTATTCAGATTGATAACTGCTTTTTGTTGATGAAGCACCTAGGGCAATGTGGCCTAATTGATCTAATTATGTGGCCTAGCCAGCAATTGTACAGTGACAGGTAAATGCATCCGTTCATTTATATGGCGTGATAGAATAGTTGTCGACCGAACAAAAGCACCAATCTTACAGAGAGAATGCTTAGTGAGGAATAGTAAAAAGAGTGAAATACACTAATGGTCCTTAAACTGGTTTAGGGATATCATCTAGGGGCACGTTTAGTTCTTGGATGAATCCTTGCCTCACCTTACCTTGCTAAGTGACCAAAGGAAGATGTTTGGATTCCAGGCAAGCCATCCTTGGGGTCTATGCTGTTAGATAAGCCTTGCGCCTTAGACTTAGCTGCATGTTTTTTCATTCAGTTGTGCATGCGCACGAGCACTGACTTGTGGTTGCCGTGCGCCTAGGAGAACTGGCCGAGATTAGCTCGCCATG
>Ga0182004_10000319_pt1 | contig 27103 bp, 32 predicted proteins | sample Sormic07211540_1_FD_120479 | JGI IMG/M metagenome (GOLD analysis project Ga0182004, IMG submission 120479) | Endophyte microbial communities from Sorghum bicolor roots, Mead, Nebraska, USA - 072115-40_1 MetaG | ecosystem: Host-associated > Plants > Roots > Unclassified | place: USA: Nebraska...
GACTAAATTTTATTCTCACCAAACAAACATCCATGCCAAGGAAATAATTTCTTTTCTAAAAATATTAGCCTTGAGATATCCAATTCGTTTTCATGGGTCTAAAAATGAATCCATTTCTTAAAAGTGGAACGACAGCCTTAACATTGCTATAGGGATTTTTAAACTCTTGCTTATAGCTTGTTTCCATTGTATGTGCACTATTCAGACCTTCTTTTATGGCACTATTATTTTTTAATAAACACATTAAACAAAGGCTTCTCCACTACCCATATTCAAACAAATATTTATATATATGGTATAAACTACAGGCCAGAATAGAATCTAGACCACATGATCAAAGCACTGGAACATGGGAGCTCTTTGAGTCACAAATATTTATATATATGGTATAAGTCCATAATAGAATCCACACCACATGCTAAAAGCACCACACATGAGAGCTCTTTGAGTCAACAAAAGATGTGACGAAGGTTAATACAAATATATTCTTTGTTGATTTTAGGCAACCTCATTTTGCTTAACATATCTATGTTTAGAGTCATATTCTTTTCTTTATCAGCACCTATTTATATGGCATTGAACTTGAACTGCCTTATTCCAAGCAGATGTATCGTGTTGCCTCTTTTGTTGGTCCTCACAAACCTGTTCTGTTGCTTACAAACAGGCAGCTTGAGAGGCCTTAACATGCCTGCAAAGTATATATGGTTCCGCCATAGGATGGACATCGCCCACCATGCCCTACTCCCTTTGAATCTTTTGCTTCAAAGTGATGCATGTTCATCTGCTCGTCTCCTTACCTAAGACCAGCAGTTAGACACTTCGAATGACTGCTCTTTCCTCATACACAACTCAAGAATATTATAAGGCTTTTGTTTTAAATGTACTTCTTTCAGTATCCACCTATCATTCTTCCGTGAACCATTACAACCATATTTGAGTGATACATGTTTATATAGTTGCAGATTTTCTATGTTTGTCTGCTTACCCAAAACAATAAATTAGACACTTTGAATGATTATTACTCTTTTTCCCATGCACAATTCAAGAGTATTACAAGGGTTTGCTTTTAGATATACTTTCCTATGTATTCACTTCTCATTTTCTCTGTGAATTGTGCCTTCCTCTATAAAGCAACTTTCAATTTGCATCAGCACACGCGCTTTAGATACAATACCTATTCATTATATACCACCACAATACAAATTTAGAAAAAAATGGAAACCTACTGTTATTCCTACCTCTATGCAGAGATTTGAACTGATTCCCTAGCTCAACAACTCGGACGACGATGAACATGGCCGGGAGTCTGATTTGCAGCTGGAAATAATACTGATCATCCATACATCTACGTTCAAGTGATCTACGAACCACTCCACAGTGCTTTTGTATAAGTGCTACAATCCCTACTGAAGGATCCAATCAACTTGCTATTAAACTTGTATAGTATATATATACTGAACAACATGTAATGCTTTTGTACAGCTACTCTACTCTGCAAGTGCTGCAGGAATAACCCCATATATAATACCTGTACAATTATATATCATCCGACAGGCTCTTATATTATTCTATATTATGCAATGGTATGTAATGTTTAAGTTACAATTCTATTTTCTCAAATTAGTACCTACTGTGCGCGCGATGGCGCGCGCCCGTAGTAGTATCAAGCACGGGAGGGAGGTGAGTCCTCTATCCATATGACGCACTTTGCGTGGCATTTCTGTTTCTTTTTTCTTTTTTTTATATAATTGATGCTTACCGAGTTACCACTGGCTTAGCATGTAAGGTCCCTTTGTTTCGATCTGTTTTAGATCATGTAGTCGACTGATAAACGCTTTCATTTATTGATTCTTTATGCATATACTAAGGCCCTTTTGCCGCTTCAAGAACTGTTTATTTTGCCAAACTAGTCTTTTGAAAATAACTTCGCATATGAAACTCCTAAATCTACATCAACACAACAATCGTTGTGCTTATTCCAAAAAGGATGGAGCAGACTCGGTCTCGGACTTCAGGTCCATAAGCCTAATCCACTCCTTCATAAAAGATATTGCAAAGGTCTTGGCAATGCGACTAGCACCGCACATGAACAGTCTAATTTTCAAGAGCCAGAGCACTTCGTTAAAGAAAAAAGCACCCATGACAACTTTATATATGTCTGATATGTTGTGCGTCGATTTCATAGATCTAAGGCCATGTTCTTCAAGATCAATGGAATGAAAGAAATGCAAGAATTTTCGAGCGAAAAGAATTAGCACCAATGAAGTTACTCTACAAAATCAAGGATGAGGCGGCCTGTGGGCAATGGCGAAAGCAAAACACGTCTCTAGCTTATTTTCATGCGTTTGATTAGGGCTTGTTGGGGCTTTGCTCATTTTTTTTTACAAATTTGTAAATGTTTTGTATAATGCTTTTCTAAGTTCCATTTTTTAATATAAATAGGCATGCCTGTTATGTTTTTTTAAGTGTTGTGTATGTTTCTCTTAGTGAAACCTCGACTTTAGCTGACATGTTTTTTTATTTTCAAACTTGAGCTATTTGACCATTTGGAATCTCTAATCAGTGGAGAGAACTACAGGTTAAAATAGATAAATGAAACGATGATGGAGGAAAACTGTAGGCTTAAGCACCTAAAATTTACTTTGATTTTTTATAAACTACCAAAGAGCAAGTTGCATGAAAGGATACATAGAGATTTTATCCCCCTTGGATGCTTTTTGGCCTTATTTAGGCCTTGTTTAGTTCACCCCCAAAACCAAAAATTTTTCAAGATTATCTGTCACATCAAATTTTGTGGCACATGCACGGAACATTAAATATAGATAAAAACAAAAACTAATCGTACAGTTTGTCTGTAAATCCGTGACGAATCTTTTAAGCATAATTACTCCATGATTGGATAATGTTTGTCAAATAAAAATAAAAGTACTACAATGTCAAAATTCAAAAACTTTTTAGATCTAAACAAGGCCTTAGTTGACCAAAAAATCCAAAAACTTTTCAAGATTTTTCGTCACATCAAATCCGACGGCACATGTATGAAGTATTAAATATAATAAAAATAAAAAATTAATTACACAGTTTGCTTATAAATCACGAGATGAGTCTATTGAGTCTAATTAGTCCATAATTGGATAATATTTGCCACAAACAAACAAAAGTGTTACAGTAGCATTTTTTTTTATTTTGGCAACTAAACAAGGCCTTTCTCAGCAACACTAGCAACCTATCTTAACTGCATAAAGATAACTGTTAAAAAACTGTTGCATTCCAAAACATAGAAGGCATATCTCACAAATTGGACCAAAAGAAAAGGATAATTACCGAGAAGTAATAAAAAATAAAAAACGATTTTGAAGTTTTGAACATCTTGCTTTGCCACTAAAATATGAAATTGATACAGTTGCTGTTTGGATGGTTTTTAAAATTGCACAAATACACTAGCATATAATAATTCCTTTAATCAGTTAATATTATTAATTAACAACGACCCAGACAGCCTATGCAGTTCATTTTTCACCTCTTTAGAAACAAATCAGTTATTTGTTTTTTTTTTTGAATTGGTTTGACCCTTACGAACAATCCAGAAGAGAGCCGACCTGGGACCGGGCACGAGAGAGCTGAGGGAGGACCCACCACGCCCAAGTGAAGAGGCACGTTGGTGAGTCGGTCGCAGGCGTGGCGGAGACGCGGAGTCTTCTCCTGTACGATACGAAGCCGAGCTCCCGTGCCCCTCCTCATTTTGCAGCTGTGGTTGTTCCGCTCCCGCCCGCCTCCCGCAATGCCGCCGCCTCCCGCTCCCGCTCCCGCCCGCCTCCCGCCGCCCCCTTGGCCTTCCACCTTCGCCACGGCCTGGATTGTCGACACCATCGCCGGCGACGACGCCCTCGACTTCTCCTTGCTGCAGGGTGAGGCTCCAAACCTCCAAATTCCTCCGCCATTCGGTCTCTCACCTGGGCTGGTTTGTTTTGCAGCACTGGTGAGGGCTTCGTCGGAGCAACTCGCGGGCGCCCCGGAGGCCACGCGTAAAAGGCTCGCGCTCCGGTCCCTGCTGGAGCTGTCGTCCCTGATACCCGCACCCGCTGGGGGTGATGCTGATGCTGCAGTGAAGGCTAGGGTTGAGGGCGCCCAGTCAGCCGAGGCTGCGCTGTTTCGCGTTGTCAGAGAGGTGCGCCAATTATATCATATCATATCATATTATATTACAACTGTTATTAGGGTTTAGGGTTAATATTAGGGTTCCCTGATACCCGATTGCTGGTATTGGAATTGTTTCTAGTTTTGCCAATCCTGCAAAATTAGAGCCGATGAAACTATGAGAGCTTCTAGAGTCTAAAAGGATCAGCATGACTTTATCCTTGACCATACTTTTCAATTTCATAGAATTGTCATTGTCATTTCCAGAGAGGGCATTGATTGAGAGCATCCTCTATAGCCAACTGATTCATTATGTCTTCTGTAATTTCTTCTTTGTCTTTGTCCAAGTCATTCACCACTATAGCTTTCAGCTGGGGTTTCTGTCTCTTTGAACAGACTTCCTGATGACCAGGTTCGAATTTCTCCCCACAAGCAAAACAGAGATTGTTTGCTTTCCTGTAGTCCCTCAGCTGTCTAATACTCTGAAGATTTGGGTTCGGAACTGTGGTACTGGTTTCACCTTTCTGGAATTGTGTCCTGGTAGTATTGTTGAGTCTGTTGAGTTTGCTCTTATGTCTGTGCAGAGTTCTCTGCTGAATCTTAGCAATTAGAGCTGTAGAGCCTGGAAAGTCTTTGTGTATTCCTCAACAGTTCCAGTTTGTTTGAGATTCAACAGATCATTGATGGCTGTCCTGAAATCATCAGCCCCAAATTTCTCCTGAATTATCTCACAGAATTTGGTCCAAGCAGGAACAGTGTGGCCTTGTTTATAGGCTTGCCACCACTTAGCTGCATTCTCCTGTAAATGCATCACAACTGCTTCCATTTCAGAGGATCATCGATCTTGTAGATGTTGGAGTAGTTGTTGCACTTATCAATCCATATCTTGGGGTTAATTCCATCAAAGCCCGGGAACTTCATCTTGGGAATGGTGTGATGTGGAAGATTTTCAGAATCATGTTTGTGAAAGCGCTTCCTATCTCGGCAGGGGATCGAGGATTATCCTTCCTGTATGCCCCCCTCCTGGTGATTAGTCCCTGGGGCTGTTTGGTGTTGTTAGGGTCGGCCTCCAGTTGTTTCCTGAGGTGTGTTAGGCTGTGAGTGCGTGGTGTTGAGTTTGTGTTGGTGTGTTGGGTATTTGGTGTAATTGTTACTGCATTCTTACACCCTCCTTAATATATTGATGCGCAGATCTCCTGTGTTTTTTCGAGAAAAAAACTCTTATTACATCCCAGTTTGTAGCATTTGGTTATTACGAAGATTTTTGATACATAAAATTTGCAGGTTGAAAGGTCTGGAAAACTGGAGAAGGATTTGCTTCCACTTTTCAATCAAGAAACCCACAAAACTATCTGTACCAATAAGCTTACATTACCACAAACTTCTGTCCAGTTGGTGAGTTAATTTACTTCCAAAAATTTTTGCAAAGTATGAATAGTAGCACTTTCGTTTGTATTTGACAAATATTATCCAATTATGGACTAACTAGGCTCAAAAGATTCGTCTCGCAAATTACAAGTAAATTGTGTAATTAGTTATTTCTTTTATCTATATTTTAGTGCTCCATGCATATGCCGCAAGATTCGATGCGATGGGGAATGTGAAAAAAATTATTTTGGGAACTAAACAAGGCCTAAAGAAAAAATCTCAAAATTACAAGTTCGAATAAAGCAAATTAAATTCTTTTTTTTTCAGCTAGAAGAAGTCGACCCATGGATCAGATCTCCGACCCAACATTTCCAATTGGAGCAGAATGCCACAGTAACTCTTGGTTTTAACAGAACCAGTAATGTCTTACCAACAGATGCACCTGAGTCTGGGCATTTGCCTGAGTTCATAACTGCACAGGATACAAACATGATTTCGCAGCCTGACAGCAGGGAAGCTCATCTGAATGCTCTGCAACATGAAAGGGGTGAGAAAGTAAACCAAGATCTGGAAGATGTCTCTGCAAGTATTTGGCCAGTGGAAAAGGACCATGTTCATGGGGATCTGACTTTGCAATCTGCTGGTGTTTTACTTTCTGTAAGCCGCAATGGTGCCAATCAAGGAAGTAAGTCTGAAACCAATCTTCAACCAGGGGCTGCAGCAGAGGACTTGTCTCAACAAGATTTGTGCATAAAATGCGGTAAAGATGGTCAGTTGCTGGAATGCAGTGGCTGTTCTTTAGCTGCTCATGATAGCTGTTTCGGTTCATCGGTGACATTTGAAGGGACCGACTTATTCTACTGCCCACGATGCTGCTATAAGAAAGCCACTGAAGCATATGAAAAGGCAAAGAAAACATATTACGAAGCTAGGGAGAAGCTTGCTGCTTTCCATGGCACAGAACATGTCAGCAAGCAACATGATGAGCAACTAAATGGAGTTCAGCCAGGAGCTCCCAGCAGAGATGGTCATTCTAATGGGTGTGACACATCAAAAAGGAATAACATCCATCAAAATGAAGCATATCACCTTGATCGTCAGGATGAAGAGCCTCATCAGCTGAGAAAGAAGCAGAAAGTAAGTGCTAGAGGCAATGGTTACCCTAAGGAGGTGCTCACTGAGAAGGTTCCTTTTCAGAGCTCTTGTCTAGCATCCATGAATAAACATTCAGTGCTCCAGAATAACAGCAAAACACCAGTTGAGGATGCAGAGAAAAAGCAGCAAGTGGGAGACAGAGATGATGAATTAGAAGCTACTGACGCTGGCAAGCGATCATTACCCCCCTGGCGTAATATGAGACCAAGTAAATCTAGAAAAGGTACTGCAAAGCAGGGTCAGCATGTGGCTACTTCACCAAGAAAAAGAAGTTCTGTACACCGTCACCCGCAAAAGCGCAAGTAAGTGTCAGCAGTACCGCTTCTTTCCTTTACTCTAGTCTCAATTGCTGTGTTTACAGAGTAAAAGGGTTAATCAATACAGCTTTTCTGAAAATGTTCCATTTATTGGTATTTCAAGAACTGAGCACTTGTCTTGCAGTTCCAATCCTGTTGCACCAACTCGACGCGAAAGAATGGCTTGGAGTGGAGCAGAAGAAGCTATGCTGAGGGTAATCATTCTTTGGATGTGAATTTCCATTGTTGAAACACCATCTCTGGCGCTGGCTTTTCCCAGGCCAGGTTTGTAGTATGCAATTATGTCTCGCTTGGCCATGTGTATTTATACTTTTTTTTTTATTTACTGTGATGATCCAGGAAGCAATGGCAAAATTCGCCCCAGAGAATGATGCTCCAATTCCATGGGTTCGGATACTAGGATATGGTCGTAGTGTGTTTGACATGGCACGCCTGGCATCTGATTTGAGGGTCAAGTGGAGGAACATGCAGAAGAAGTAGACTGATGCTGGCAATCTTACATAGTGGAACACTGATGTTGTGCGAACTCCTCACTGCAAGTAGGAATGGAGTGTGCTGCTCTTCTAACTAGGATGTTGATGATCGGTAGGAGCCATATATTCAGCAAGCATGAAGCATGTGTGCGTATCTTTTGGCCGTGGTATCGTGACAATTATCACATACTATTATATAATATCATACTTAGTCTTGCAGTTGCAGTTTAGATGAGAATATATGTACATAAACATGATTACGAGAAGGTGTAGTCCGTTTGGAGAGAAGCTGACAGGTTCTGGCCTTCTGGGAAGAGCTAGCTGCAGCAGCGCTGTTGCTGCTGCACTTCCTTACTATACCTGAATCAGTTATAAAAACAAGCAGCGGCAGCGCTGTGGCTGCTGCTAAAGTAGCAGCATGTGTGGGCTGGGCCATACTCCTATATATGATGCCTAATCTGTTTGGTTGTCAACCAAAGTTTTGTTTTGTACCCCGGTGCTGCAATTCCATTCGAACAGAGGAAGATCAGATCGTGAATGTGTAGGAGAAGAAGAGGGAGGGCCGGTTCCCTACTTATCGGTGATGACAAGGACCTGAACCTTAACCTGACCACCTCACCTTACTTACCCGTAATAAAGAGAAGGGGGTAGGAGTAGGACGTTAGATTCAGTTTGGGTGTGCCCTGGTGCAATGGCAATTGAAGATGCTTTGCTAGCTACCTCTACTCCAATCCAATACATATGGTTCACCGATAGTCAGGTATTGGTCCATTGAATGCAAACGGTGAAAGTTGCAGTTAGACATTACAGAGGTAGGAGAGGAAAAAGAAAACAACCATTCCCTCTGGTCCTGTATTCGCAGTCTGCACAGCAGAATTGTCTGTCTGATCATTTGGTTCTTCAGAGCAAAGACGATGTTCGAAGCAGAGCTGCTTGGCCTAAGCATTCATTCATTTCCTTGCAACTCACTAGTTGTCGGCGGCGAGCTGGTGCACCCTGAGCTCCAGCTCCCGGATCCTCGCCGCCCACTCGGGCCTTATCACCACGGGCCTCACCTCCCGGGCTTCCACTTCCACGTCACCACCCGCCGGCTTCTCCTTCCGCTGGCGCGCCGGCGGCTTCCTGGCGGCCTCCTTGGCCGCGGCGGCCCTCTGCAGCGCGCGCAGCACGTCGGACCCCCGCAGCTGGGGCGCTGCGGGGGAGGGCGCTGCCTCCTCCTCTTCCTGCTCTTGCCTGAAGAAGCCGTCGTCGATGTCGGAGTAGTCTGAGCCGTCGTCGTCCCACGAGCGTTCGCGGCGGGAGCCTCGGCTCGACCGGCGTGGCTTGGCCTTGGCTGACGCCGGCGCCGGCGCCGCGTGCGGGTGGGGGTAGAGACTAGGGACGAGGCAGCGTGCGGCGGAGAACATCGGTATTGGAATGGGATGAGAGTGATGAGGCGTGCCGCGGCTGCACACGCTGGTTTTTCTACTTTCCGTCTTTTTACTGCTTTCTATTCTACTTGTAGGTCCATTTTTTTTTAATTTTTCTACTATATACATAGATAGATACTGTTAATGACGTTAAAGAGCAAATTTTTCTCTTACAGTTTATTCGCCCATAGAGTATTTCTCACATATCTCCACTCGCTTTTTATCAGTGTCACAGTCATCTCTTATTCTCACTCAGAGTCCATTATGTTTTGATGAAGTTGTAAACTAGCGCGCCATTGGCCAAACCTGCACACGTTGCGACGACGACCGAGGCCTTGTTTAGTTCTCACAAAATTTTACAAAATTTTTTATATTCTTCGTCATATCAAATTGGAACATTAAATATAGATGAAAAATAACTAATTATACACTTTGCCTATAATTTGAGAGACAAATCTTTTAAACCTATTGAGTTTATGATTGAACAATATTTAGCACATACAAATAAAAGTGCTACAATGTCAAATTAAAAAAAAAATAGAACCAAACAAAACCTGACTCCTACGATACACAGACACGCGCATCATCTATAGGCTTGTATATATATTTTTTTAAATTAATAGTGGTAGAATCAGAATAAAAGTGGTCTTGCCTATAATATTATTATGTCATTAGTGGAGAAAACTCTATGTCTACTGGAGACTTTTTTCTTAGACCTTATTTAGTTTCCCCAAAAGCCAGAAGATTTTTAAGATTTCTCGTCATATTAAATCTTACGGTATATGTATAAAACATTAAATACAAGTAAAAGAAAATAACTAATTGCATAGTTTATCTGTAATTTACAAGATGAATCTTTTGAGACTAGTTAATCTATGGTTGGACAATATTTATCAAATAAAAACGAAAGTGCTACAATGTCCCAAAACTTTTTACCTCTTCAAGCCTTGTTTGGTTGGCAAAAATTTTCAAGATTCCCCGTCGCATCGAATCTTTTGTCACATGCATGGAGTATTAAATATATATAAAAATAAAAACTAATTGTACAGTTTACTTATAATTTGTGAGATAAATCTTTTGAGTCTAGTTACTCCTGGACAATCTTTGTCAAATAAAAACAAAATGTTACAGTAACCAAAAATGAAAATTTTTGCGAACTAAACAAGCCTTCCTTATTGGGATACAGTAGTATTGTAGTTGAACAAAACATATCAAAATAATGTTTGGACTGTGTTACCATGTCCCAAAAAAAAAAGTTGGGTGCATCGTAGAATCATATGTCATGGTAGTTGAATTGAACAAAAGGAAAGGCAACACGTTTATTGCGTCCTGGCCGTGCGGCGGCGGCGGCGTCCCGTCCCGTCCCGTGCCTCCCTGCTTGCCTTTGCTTCCTTCCTTCCTTGCGGGTCTCCCTCCCAGTTGTCTTCTTCCTTCCCCCTCCCACTCCCACCTCCGCATCCAATTTGCTTGGCCTGACCACCAACCCGATCCAGAGAAGAGAAGAGGTGGCAGCCGGGATCGAGAAAGAAAGCTCCGTCCATCAGTTGGGCGGTTGTGGTGGAAAGCTGGTTTCCCGGATTTGAAGGAAGCCGTTTCCCCGGCCAGTCCTTGTCGCATCTCTCCCGCTACTACTACTCTGCCTAGTGTAGTTGTTGACAGGCTTGATCTTAATTGGTGCCACTTTCGAATAAGGAAAGCGTCTTTGTTGCAAATCTTCTTCAGCTGTGGTGTGGTGATGATGGCGACGTAGGAGGCAGGTGGTTGACAAGCAAAGCATCCAGCCCAGGGCCGCCATGGATGGGACTGGGAGCACCTGGGAGGACATGATGCGGAGGATCCTTCCCCCGGGCACTCCCATCCCCGACGCGCCGCCCAATCTCGACTACTCCATCGCCCTCGAGTACGACGGCCCGCCGGTGCCCTACGACCTCCCCAGGGTAGACCCCGTCCAGATCCCTGCAATCCCCACGGCGGAGCCAGTGTCCGGTTCCCAGGTGCTCGGAGCCCTCCCGGTGGCCCCTGTTGTTCAGCCCATCCGCCTCCCCGTCTCTAGGATCGCCCGCTGCGCAGATCCGGTGGCCGCGCAGCCTGCTGGCAGCTCTGAGTCAGTCCTGCACAACCAGGAGTTCAGTGACGACGATGACCAAGCCGATGATTCCCGCTCACAGTCGCACGGCTCAGCACAGACCTCACCTGGCCCACAGAATAGGCAGGAGGGCAGGAGACCTCCCGTCGTCACCTTCGGCTTCACACCCGACACCAAGTATGACAGCAACCAGTTTGAGGACATGTCTGAGCAGTACGTGGCTGTCACCAAGAAGGACAAGACGACGACGACGACGAGGAGAAGGGCGTGCTATCGCTGTGGGAAGAGGAAATGGGAGAGCAAGGAGTCATGCCTTGTTTGTGATGCAAGGTACTGCAGCTATTGTGTCCTTAGGATGATGGGGTCAATGCCAGAAGGGCGCAAGTGCGTCGCCTGCATCGGCCAGCCAATCGATGAGTCTAAAAGGTCAAAGCTGGGGAAGAACTCGAGGACGCTTTCGCGGTTGCTCAGCCCCTTGGAAGTAAGGCAAATCTTGAAAGCTGAGAAGGAGTGCCAAGCGAATCAGCTTCGCCCAGAGCAGCTTATTGTCAATGGTTGCCCGTTGAGGCCAGAGGAGTTAACTGACCTGTTAAGTTGCTCACGGCCTCCTCAGAAGCTAAAGCCAGGAAAGTATTGGTATGACAAGGAGTCAGGCTTATGGGGAAAGGTAAATAAATAAATCTATCGAGTGCAAAGCTTCTGTGTGAATTTACTGACTCTGTGCTAATGAAGCTGCTCGTGTTTTCTGATAGGAAGGGGAAAAACCAGACAGGATTATTAGCTCCAACCTCAATTTTACTGGGAAGCTTCAGGCCAATGCTAGTAACGGAAACACCCAGGTTTATATGAACGGAAGGGAGATAACAAAGGTTGAGCTGAAAATTCTAAAGGTAACGGTCTTGTCATTTATTTTGCTCCCCAAATGGAATCATCCCGTGCTTTTGGCCAAGCATGCTTTACCCTTCTAGAGCTGCTTTTCTATGGTCGCTGATGGGTATTGTGAGGGAGGTCAGCTGTTGAGTTCCTTCAGCCTAACCACATTCATAAGGGGGCATTTTTAGTGTTGTAGTGCTTGTAGTCTGTTTTGATCTCACCAACTATAAGTATTCCTTTATCACGCTAAGGCCCATTTTGCATGACCGTTGATAATAGGTCATCCTAAACCATATAAGCCAGATAGTGATGTATTATCCAATATATAGTAACTGTTAAGTTTTTTTGCTTTAATGAATTTTGATACCATGTGATGTGAGCCATTTTTGTCGTTTCTACCAAAAACTTTGTCACCTATCTGTCCTGTTAATTTGAGTTCCACTACATTAGTTGACTTGAAATATGTTTGTTACCTTCCAGCTTATCCAATTTAGATGTTTAATCGTTAATGCTTTTGGTGTAAGCGGATTATTGTAAAATTTTGATGTGCATACTCCCCGTTTTATGATTTTCCAGTTTGCAACGAATTAGGAAGTTCTCCCAAATGCAAGGGCTTTGCCATTCTGTATATCAAGATAGTAATTCATCAAACAGAAGTTCCCATTTGTGTTCTGGTCTTCAGGACTAGCATATCGTAACCAGCAGCATCGTACATGATGCTTTCTTTTAGCTCAAAAGATTAGCCCATCAGTCCGTAGCCAAGATTCCAAGAGTCCTTTTACCTACGAAAGGCATGGAGTGCACTGTAAAAGAGTTTTTCCCACCCTTTTATCTCACCACTTGCATTATGCTTGCAGGTTGCAAATGTTCAGTGTCCTCGTGACACTCATTTTTGGGTTTATGATGATGGTCGTTATGAGGAAGAAGGACAAAACAACATAAAAGGAAAAATATGGGAATCAGTATGTATCTTGGTTAAAAGGAATTTTATAACAATGCCATTTCTTTCAAGACTTAAGATAGGTATGCTAATTGCTGATGATGTTTCCTAAACTGTGACCAGGCTCTGACACGTTTTGCATGCACATTATTTTCACTGCCGGTGCCTCCGGGGAATTCAAATGGAACCAGAGATGAAATTCCATATACTGCAAGAACTGTTCCTGATTATTTGGACCAAAAAAGAATACAAAAGCTTCTTCTCCTTGGACCACCTGGTGCTGGTACGAGCACTATTTTTAAGCAGGTATGTTCTGATTCTGTTCATTGATGCCTTTAGCTCTATAACACATCTTGCAATGTAACTTTCTGTAACTGGCCCTATGTGAGAGATTGCACTGTTATTTAGTAATTCATTTATTTTAGAATTCAAGGGCAAGACGCCCTGGCCTTTCAATTAATATCAAAAGACCATGAGTTCATCAGTTCAGAACATTCCCAGAAACCTGATTATTTAGTAATTCATCTGTGGGGTATATCTTTGTTGTCTCTGCCTGTTGGTGGTTTTCATTCCAGCATTTGTTCTTGTATGCTTCATGCTGATCTTATTTTTAATGTGTCTTAGGCTAAATACTTGTATGGGACTAGGTTCACCCAAGAAGAACTTGAAGGTATCAAACTGATGATCCAAAGCAATATGTTCAAGTATCTTGGGATTTTGCTAGAGGGACGCGAGCGTTTTGAGGAAGAGGCTTTGTCTAGATTGAATTACACGATTTCTCACGGTGAAGAAACTCAGCATGGTAATAGATCAAGTAATTTACTCTCCTGTTTTTCCCTCCAGACACAGATACTGTATCATTGAGCTGTTTCTGGGTGCAGATGAAAATAAAGCCAATGGATCAAATTCTTGTATATACTCCATAAATGCGAGGCTAAAGAAATTTTCAGATTGGCTTTTGGATATAATAGCAATGGGCGACCTAGATGCATTCTTCCCTGCTGCAACGCGTGAATATGCTCCATTTGTTGATGAGATGTGGAAGGACCCCGCCATACAAGCAACATTTAAAAGAAAGGAAGAATTACATTTTCTCCCTGATGTAGCTGAGCACTTCTTGAGCAGGGTATAACCCAATAGCTTTTAAATTAATAGAGATCCAACATTGATCAACCTAGTTTGTATCATGCGGAGCTGAGCTTTTTTCTTCAAGTTTTTGAATGACTTTTGGTACTATACGTTGCATATCCGCTGCAGGCCATTGAGGTGTCAAGCAATGAGTATGAACCTTCAGAGAAAGATGTAATCTATGCTGAAGGAGTAACACAAGGAAATGGGCTAGCCTTCATCGAGTTCACACTTGATGATCGCAGCCCAATGTCAGAACCTTATATCGACAACCCTGAGGCACATTCCCAGCCTCTCACCAAGTAATTTCTTAACTTACTTTTTGGCCGTGTGTAAAAAGTGCATCTGAATCATGTGCTTTAAATCATGTGCTCCTTTTCTTCATCAGATATCAGCTGATCAGAGTTAGTGCAAAAGGCATGAATGATGGCTGCAAATGGGTGGAAATGTTTGAAGATGTCCGCATGGTGATATTCTGTGTAGCACTCAGTGATTATGACCGATTGGGACCCCCTGTATGTGGCAGCAGTCGACCTATTGTGAACAAAATGATGCAAAGCAAAGAGTTATTTGAGGCTACAATCCGGTACGCTAACATTTTCCTTCTGAGGTTATATTTTACTAGTCAATAAATAACTCTAACATAATGGTGTCCAAATGAATCCAGTGATTCTCTTGAGTTTGTGATATCTTGTGGGATTCAATAAAATTTGAATCTGTGTTTGAGCAGGCAACCATGCTTCTGTGATACTCCATTTGTTCTGGTTCTGAACAAGTATGACCTTTTCGAGGAGAAGATCAACCGTGCCCCCATCTCTAGCTGTGAGTGGTTCAATGACTTCTGCCCAGTGCGGACGAACCACAACAACCAGTCGCTGGCTCATCAGGCATACTACTACATCGCCATGAAGTTCAAGGACCTGTACTTTGCGCAGACGAACCGGAAGCTTTTCGTGTGGCAGGCTCGTGCCCGTGAGCGCCAGACTGTGGACGAAGCATTCAAGTACGTAAGGGAGGTTCTCAAGTGGGAGGAGGAGAAAGACGAGAACTACTACCAGGAGGAATCGTTCTACAGCACGACTGAGATGAGCTCCTCCCCGTTCATCAGAGCGGAATGAGATGGCAGGCACTTGCTGATTTTATTTTATTAGCTGATTTCGTGTGGTACATACAGATGCAAAAATCAATCATTATCAGTGTATATTATTTAATTGATTTGCTTATTCGTATCGTAATTGGTATTGGTTGTGTATCTTAGTGCTAAGGCATATAAGAATCAAAGAATGTGTTGTTAATACTGCTGCTGTTTACTGTTGGTGCATTGTATTTGCCAGTACTAATTTTACCCAGCTGGTAGATACAGAAAGGAAACAGAATGTATTTCCCTTGGACTAGCAGAATCATTCATTGCCAACATCAGCCTACACATATCCTGTTTAAAACCGGGCTTGTGAAATTTTGAGCAGTGACCACACATCCTCTTTAAAATTGGGTTTTGAGACTTTACCAGTGCCTCGCAACCAAAGGATGGCAAGTGCATAGCTTAAAAGTTAACACTGGCTGCTGCGCAGTCACGGGCTTGCCTTCCAAGCACATTCAAAAGGAGTACAGATATGCTATTGTCGCGACTTGCGTGACTGATCGATACCGTGTCAACATTTTCAACACCAATATAGGAGAAAAAAAAGCAGCATCTCTCATCAAAAATATTTTTCAGCTGTCTTGGCTACTTGCACTTGATTTTCACAATTCGATGCAACAATAACATCCAGACTTATATCTGGAGACTATCGTAAGGTAAGATTCTGTCGCTGCAATGCGCACTGCTGCCTGCTGCCGATGGAACGAAGGGGAACCTAAACTCCAAACAATTTAGAATCCAAAACCTGAAAAGAAAACCAACACAAATTAACACCACCATTCCCATTACCCAACAAGCTAACCATCAGATGGACAAGCAACCCACACGTACCTGAGCCACCAGCCATTGGGTTTGCAGGAGCAGGTGCTTGCTCAGGCACTTTAATGTCAACAACAACGGCGTCAGAGGTGATGAAGGTTTTTGCCACCGATGCAGCATGCTCCAAGCAGCACCTCACGACCTGTTTTTGGAAAAGAAAATTCTCACATCATCTACATCTTCTCTGCATAGCAAGACAAGGCATTGCTTCTGCAGAAACACACCTTGGTGGGATCAATGATACCAGCAGCCATCAAATCCTCGTACTTCCCTGTAGCCGCATTGTACCCATACCTGAAGTTCTCATTGGCAAGAACCTGAATGTCAACAAGTTCCAAACTTGTTAAGCACAAGTTGCACAACAATTTGACTAATAATGGGCACAATTTGAGCACAAACCTTCTCAGTAACCACACTGCCATTAACACCTGCATTCTTTGCAATCAATTTAAGTGGATAGCTCAAGGACTTCCTTACAATTTCAGCCCCAACCTTGTAAAGGAAAAAACAGGGGAAAAAAGGTCACCATCGATGGCATATAAAATAGAACCTTAATGAAAGGGTAACATATTTTTGAGGAGAAGGGTGACATTAAACAACTAAACTTTGGAACCTACCTTCTGTTCATCATTCTCAAGGGTTTCTATAATTGCATCAACTTTTGATGAAAGCCTCAGAAGGGTACAGCCACCACCGACAACAATACCTTCTTCAACTGCTGCCTGCAAATATAGAAAACTATCAACTAACAAGGACTGGTACAAATAGGATTTTGAGAAATCAACACGGTGCAAATAGTGCATCAGAAGGCTATGTGAACGGATACATAGGTATACTGTGCCTAACACCAGATGCATTTCAACACGAATAGCATTTACCTTTGTAGCATTCAGGGCATCCTCAACCCTCAGTTTCTTTTCCTTAAGCTCAGTTTCTGTCTGTGCTCCTACCTACAAAGCAAGGCATATCATGTTCTAGTTATTTTATTCTGCTAAGCATGCTAAATAAACCAACAGCAACAGGCACCTAAGGCTTAACATTGGGCTTTACCTGAATGACAGCAACACCACCAGAGAGTTTAGCTATCCTCTCGTTTAGTTTTTCTTTCTCATATTCTTGTTCAGTAGCCTGAAAAATCAATGTTTGGGAACTAACCATGAATAAAAGCATTTTTTCCATGCAAGACAAGGGAATGCAGATGATCTGTATTAGCAAATGAGGGCTGTCAAAAGGATTTGATAAACAGAGCAGAACCACAAGAAGAGGAAATGGAAATGTTGAAAGAAAACAGAGGAACATAGAGTTTAAGACTCTTCTCAATGCAAACCTCAATCTGGTTCTTGATTTGTGTCACCCTTTTGTTTACTTCCTCCTGTGTAGTGCCATCTCCCACTATTGTTGTTGAATCCTTAGTTACTACAACCTTGGCAGCAGTTCCTAGGACCTGATTGTCTGCCTTGTCTAAGGATAATCCAACTTCTTCTCTGATGACAGTGCCTGCATGAAGGATGACCGATGAAAATGATCAACTGGCACCAAAAACAGAAAAAGGTATATCAAATCATAACTAAAGTTAAAGTTCACCTCCAGTGAGAGTAGCAATGTCATCAAGATATTGACTCTTGCGCTCTCCAAAACCAGGGGCCTTGATAGCAGCAATCTTCAATGCACCTCTAAGCCTATTAACCACAAGGGTTGCAAGAGCTTCCTGCTCAATATCCTCTGCGACTATTAGAATTGGATATCCACTTCTAATAGCATCCTCCAGGATAGTGATAAGATCTCTGGCGTTGTTAATTTTCTTGTCCACAAGGAGCAGCTGGTAATAGAAGTAAAATCACCATAAGCGTACAAACTGCTATTACTAGATAGTACTACACAATTTTCAGTACAATGATGAAGGGGGGCATCAAACCTTGCAGTTCTCGTACTCGACTGTCATTTTTTCACTGTCAGTTACAAAGTAGGGAGAAATATAGCCACGGTCAAACTGCATTCCCTCTACAACATAGAGGTTATTTTCAGCACTCTTTCCCTCTTCAAGTGTGACCACTCCCTGCCGCCCAACTTTTTTCATGGCCTCAGCTATCATATTCCCAATTTCATAGTTATTTCCAGCACTAACTGCAGCAACATCAGCAAGCTCACTGTCCTCAACCTGTAGTGTCAAATAATAGTCCAACATATTCAAAATTTTGAAGAGGGAATAGTATTCTTGAAAGTTGGAATGAATACAATTCAAATGGGAATCAATGATCACAACTACAACTGACTGTAAAAAGTACCAAAACATCAAGTCTGTAGAATCTATGTGCAGTTCAACTGGAAAAGAAGTATGCCCGATAGTACACCATACAACATTCAGATAACTCTGGAGGAAGAAATTGAAATAAAAAAAAAAAACAGAGAAGACAACAGATATATCTTTAAAGAAGGCAAATCAGATGAACTAGTGCAGCATATGTGTCCGTAAAACATGGTGGCTTCATGACAATAGACCATTGCTCTGGACTTATGCACATATTCAATCGATATATAGACACACAAGCAAGCCCTGTTCCCGATGAAGCTCATATCGAGATGTATAACAGTAAACGTCTCGTTGACGGTAATCAGGGTCAGCCAACCACCCTATATGTAGCTTGTATGCAGTGCAGTGTGCTAAAAAGCCATCAGATATTCAGGTGCTCAATGCGATTGTATTGTAGTGAAGCGATTGTTCAATGGCAAAGATAAACGGAGTACCAAAGAATGCAGAAATGTATGTCCTAAACAGAATGAGATCATAACCAAAAGTTACCTCCTTGGACATCTTTTGGAGTTCGCTGACTAGCGCTTTGGCTGTTTTCTCAATACCACGGGTGATCTGCACTGGATTAGCACCAGCAGCTACAACCTGGAGAAAGTAGCAAAATCCTCTAGATCTTCAGACATGAGCAAAACAGTGACGATATAGATAAACTGAGACATGAGGTTTATATTTTTTTTGAAGAAACCATGAGGTTTATATTAGTGTACCTTTACACCCTCAGTGATCATCCCTTGAGCAAGGACGACCGAAGTGGTTGTCCCGTCACCAGCCAAGTCATTTGTTTTAGCAGCAGCTTGGCGGACCAATTTAGCACCAATATTTTCGACAGGGTCCTCAAGTTCAACCTGGTGCATGGCCACAGCCCAGAACAGATGAGGAAACTCGGCAGTATGAACAAGAACAAACAATGGTACAATTGTAGTCAGATCAGATACGCACCTCCTTTGCCACAGTGACACCATCATTGACAATCTTAGGTGAGCCATACTTGCTCTCGAGGACTACATTCCGCCCCTTTGGTCCAAGAGTAACCCCAACGAGATCTGCAAGCTTGTTGACCCCATTCTGACATAGGAAAATCAAGTAAGAAAGTGCAACGCCAAGATGGCACACGTGAAGAGTGGTTATATGTTTGTCAGACAACTCACTTGCAGTTTCCTGATAGCCGAGCCATCCTTGTTGAAGTGCAGCTCCTTTGCGGCGTTTACTCTGAAGTTGCACTTCCTCTGGGGCCTCATCTTGCGCGGAAGCGAAACCAGCGAGGGCGAGACGAGGGAAAGGTGCATCTTGGGCGCAGCAAGCGCAACTCCTGTAGGTGCAGGCTTGATGCCGCAAGTGGAGGCGGTCCCGGTCCCGAACGCTGAAGCCATGGATTGGTGGGACTACTGCAAGAAATTCAGCACTCAGCTATCCATCTAATGTACCCGCGACCGTGATGAGAGGCAACCGGAGCCGCAGCCCCGTGAGTGAGATTGAACTGTAAGAGCGCAACTGCATGAGGGAAACCCCACCGGCCACCCGCCCGTGGACGGACGGACGGGCGGATCGATCCGGCGCCGGCGGCAACAACAAAGGAGCAGAAGAGGAATCGATGGTTTACCTGGATGGATGGCGCAGCCGCGAGGAAGAAGAAGAAGAATGGAATGGGGGATCAAATCAAATCAGATTGATGATGACTAGCAGGTTCTGGTTGGCAGCAGCTAGGGTTTAAGAGAGAGAGAGAGAGAGAGGATCGGTCAGCGATCGACAGGTTGTTTGGGAGAAGAAGAGGAAGCAAAGAAGCATCCAGAAGGCCCAAACCCAGGCCCAGGCTAGGCCCAACAGCATATGCCTTCCTTCAAGACCCAGCTAGCTATATAAAGCTCAAAAGATTAAAAAAACAAAGCAGATTAAAGCAGCATTTTTTTTTAAAAAAAAAGAAAAACTGGACTGCTAATCCAAACTGCATGCATGCTTTCCTCGTCAACTTGAGTAGCAGCAGCTCAAAGATAAAGCCAAAGGTGAAATAAAGATAGGCATGTCTCCAATTCAATGCCAAAAAGGCAAAAGCTAAAAACAAAGTTCAGATGCTAAAAACTTACTTGGCACTTTTTATTATTATATTACTATTCATTTCAATATGTTTCGGCAAACAAATTTAGGAGAACCACGATTACTATTCATGCTATTGCCTTCGATAATAACAAATATAATACTTGGACAAAGAACCACTTAAACTTACGGCTTGTTTGATACAATAGCTAATAGCTAGTTAACTAAAATTAGTTCTAATGCATCTGATTTTTCAATTAGTTGTTACCTAACTAGCTAACCAATCTATTTTGAACTAATTTTTAGTCCCAACTAAAAATTGGCTATACGTATCAAACAGGCTCTTAGTAACTATGATCACCAATGACCTTTAACTCCCGCAGTCGGCAGTCCTGCTTATATATATCCTCAGAGCAATCGGTATAAATGGTCACGCCGAAAAGAAATCATGCATCAAAAAATCCATTGACTAACATCTCAAAACGCATCGAACTGAAAAAAAAATAACAAAAAGAAGGTCTAGATCCATGCGACAGTGGAGGGGAAAAAACAAAGCCTTCCTGCCTGTTACACAGTATCCTGAGAAATCACTGCTGTTTACCCCTGATAGCACCGGGCTCTATCAATGTATCAAGGCCTTCAAGGAGGTTAACCAACACAACACCCTGATACTAGATTAAAATAAAATCAGTTTGTTTTCTTGGACAAATCATCATCTGAGGAACCGTTGTTGTTGCTGCTGCTACTGTCACGTGTTGTGTTGCTAAGATCAGGAACTACTGCTGTGGCCGGTTCAACATGAGCCAGCCGAGCTGCGCCTATCACCTGCTCCGGTAGCTCCTCATATGTGTTGGCCTGGTGACAAGGTTCATAGTATAGCAGCCAGTCAGTCAGTGCAAAGATCCATACATGCATTGTGCTATTATTGATCTTAGCAGAATGCTAACAAAAAAAAGTCAAGGGGAGTTATTAATCACCTGTATTAGGAAGGCCATATCAACTACTAATGTCGTCACCACACCAAACACAAGACCCAAAACTCCATTTGCTACCGCCGAAGATCCAATGTCAACGTCCACCTAAAAGATGAGACAAATTGGGTTGGGTTCGATTGCAATATTAGTATGCAACCTCCTGAAATATTGTTCGCTAAGCAGAACACCCAGCCCAAATGGGTTGACTGAAACACACCATCTTTAATTTGTGTCCTTCCATGCTTTATGGATAACAAGATGAAATTCCACAGACAAATACAAGAGACTTCAGTTATTATAAACATGACTCACCTCCAAGTACGCAGGACCTCGAAAATAACTACAATCAACAGCCTTTCCTAACAGACAAGGGGTGCTTCCAACACTCTGTCGCACTATCCAGGAGCCCTGAACAATTTTTCATACTATTAAATAAATAGGAACTGAATAATACAAAACTACAACTGCACTGTAAATAACAACTATGTGAGAGTAGACCTTAGGAACGGATGGTATAAGCTTTAGTCTGCTATTGCGGAATTCATCATCACCATCAAAAAAGCGTTGTAATAACGATCCCTTTTTCAAGGTACTTGTGACAAAATACATGACCAAGCTGTACTGAGTTGATCCAGGAATCTACAAGAGGATACTCTTCACCAAAATCCTTCAAATACACTAATAACAAAGATTACAAGGTAATTATTAGTGAATTCCAACTTACTTGTATGTTGACAACAAATGTATGCATCCCTCTCTCAGCAGCAACCTAAGAAAGTGGCAAAATGGGAAGAGACAAGTAAGCATTGGCCTTACTTGGATGAGCGCATGGATTACACAAGGAACCACGAGCCATCCTACTTTTAACAGCAATTGTTGTCATTTTACCAATTGGTAAACCTTTAGAAGGTTCTAAGTTGTTCTTTCTTTTTACCTGAGCAACACAACCCTTCTGCCTGGCAACATTATCCATACGTTTGGTGTCCTTAAACCAGTCAATGGCTGCAAGCTCCATGAGATAACTTGCTGCAGGTATCTGTAACTTGGATACAAGTGAAATTAAAGTTCTTCATGCAAGCCTTTTTTTTTAAAAAAAAAGGGTACTGCCAAGCAATAAAGCACAAAGCTGGAAGATTTTGACCTTTGATTTGTCTTGTGGGAAGGTCTTGCTACGAACTTTAAAGATCTTGCAATCAGGTACTGTCCAACAATTGCGGCTTTTCTCCTCAGGATCACGATGAAGAATACTCGAAAAACAAGATAAATCAATTTTTTCTGGAGGCTCATCTGCAATAAAGATGCACTATCACCGTTATGGCAAAAAGTAATGATACCTATCTAAGTAACTTGATAGTAGATACGAGAATAGGTCAAAAGAATATTATAGGGCAAGATGAGGAATCAAACCTGTGCGCTTGGTATCATTATCAGATTTGTTTGGGTCTTCCTGTATAATGGTTTTGGTCAAAGTTAGGTATGATGATAGAAAACATGTTAAACTTTTTTTCGAAACCAAATGGCAGTAAGAACATGTTAAAATTGTAGGTGATATTTCAGAATATGGAACTCAATGATGTTGGACATTATTACAGTTTTTACTAAGTAATCATAAAAGTATTCTCATAGAGTGGTCTAGTACAGTAAGCACCTCTATATCAGCTTCAGGAACTTGATAATCATCATCATCATCAGATTCTTCGTCAATCATTCCCATGTTTTTATTTGCCTTGGTGTCAACTTCTTGAAGCTTATGGTTTTTTGGCTCTGAATCCGCATTGAACATGGTTTCCATTACAGGAATCCTTGGGATTATATGGATTTCATCTGTTTGGGAAAAATATTCACGCAATCCTAGGAGTAGGTGCAGAACATCAGAACCAAAATGAAGCAGTTGGAGAACAGCACTATGTTGTCACACTGACAAACTTAGTTTATTGTTCTCATGCTAAGATAGAGTTGTTAGTTACTCTGTGCATGAAAATAATAGTATTTACCTGCGACACAGTTTAGTATCTGCAGCAAAGAATGATACTGAAAGGAAAGAGAGTAGTTCAGGAACCATCCCTTCAGGTCAATCTGCATAAGGTGTTGAACCTGAGTACGGGGTCTTCCATTGCGACACTTGAGAGGAGAAATCTTGAAACCTCCACCTGTACTAGCAGAAATTTTAGGAAAAGAAAAAACAAAGGACCAGAAGCTGACATTTTTGTCTGGTTTATATTTGGAGTGTTCCATACTCTAAGGAAGATGAAGATTTAATATGTGCCGAAGGAAAATTACTTTCAATGAATGCCCTCACAAATCCTCGCTGCCGACCACAGTTAGGATGTTCTATTGACCGGAACAGCACAACTGCATATGTGCACACATTGTGTCAAAGAGAAGGCATTGCTGGCATCAAATTAAGGTGATAGGAAAAAAGAACAATCAAACAATTACCGTAACTTCCATCATCGTTACGACGCCAATACCGAGCATAACAAAGATCTCGAGGCCAGACTAGCCTGTATAGTTATTGTTGATAGAAAATCCGTTGGCAACAATCAGAAGCAAAATCAAATCATAAGTTGACAATGTTGAGAATCTAGTTACATTGGGCACCAGTGCAGCTGCAGCCTATGATATAGTATTGCAGTGTGACCATCAACCTCTTCAACTAAACTACCATGACGAAAGCTACAGTCCCACCTATAATGGAGAATGAAGATCAAGAGATCAACATCAGCAGTAGGGAAAACAGAATGTTAGAAAACCATACTTACTCATATCTTGTTACGTCCATGCTCATTACAAGACCAAAAATGGCTTCACATGTGGCTTCAACTACACCAACAGCCCTCATAGCTCGGCTACAGCTTCGTGCCTACAGCACAATGGAGTACAAACAAAAAAATCATTAGGTTTTAGACAGTATACAAATCACCCAAAAAACCCAAAGAAGTTGGAACATACAAGGTAATCTACTTCCAGAAGTTCTTCAAATATGCGCAACCCTGGCAATACCAAAAAAGCGACAACTTCAACTTCAAATAATCCTAAGAGGAAGAGTTATTGATCTAAGGGGAGAAATGAAAAGACTTGCCATTTTGACATCTAAGTAGTCGCCAATTCTTCTTGGAGCAAAATTGATTGGGGTCATTCTGATTGGACCCACCAATGTCAGGCTCTTTGGTCCAGTCATGTATTGAATCAGGGGGGCCTAGAACCAGAAATGACATTGTGGATTTCTATAATGTTCAAAACTGAAAAAAAATAATGTTGCAAAATAACAGTGATCAACATCGCTTGAAATAATTAATGGATCTTTTTACCGTTCCCTATAGTAGTCCTGAGAGTCAAAGTGGGCTGTTCCTCATCATCTTCAGCTCTAGAGTTGTAACAAAGATTCTAAATAAATCAGAGAAAGGCCTAGCAGAAGGTAATCAGACAGATAGATGGAATGCCACTTACGTGCTGTCATGATCTGAAAACAAAAATTGCCCTCCAAGTTCCATGTCAAAGTCCACTGAAGCAAAGGCCTTACGGTTCTTAGCTGTCATAGAATCTTGTTGCTGCAAAAATACAAAAAGGAAAAGAAAAGTTTTGTTCAATAAAAAATAATTAGCACGTTGCAACTTGCTGCAATCCAAAATGATTTCAGATACAGTGCTGGATAGTGGTCCATTGTAGGTGATTGCTCAATTGCATTTCGGTTTTTATGAATATGAGATAGGCTGGAGGTTTAATTAAGAAGCAAATATCCACATCCTAACTCTGGTTGAAAAGGATTATTATTGGTGTTGAAACTTAAGCTTTCTTCAGACATGTTTTTCAGATACTGCACCAAATTTGTAAAATTTAAAACAGGCAGAGCACAGACTTATACTACACCTGATCAATGATGAGTTCTATCTTCTTTTTCCATGTCATTGCATCCTCAATATCATACGCACCCATCTGTGAATTCAGTTTAAATTGTGTTATATATATAATATAAAGTTGAAGGGTTGGGCTATAGAACAAACCGTTATCTGGTGCTCCTTTTCTTTCTTGTTATAAATGCACAGGACATAAATCATCTGAAAGAAGGGATGCATGAGAACGTATAATAATTAATAAACAAGTAAAGATAATTAATAAAGGAGAAAAAGAAGAGATGGATACATGGTAAATGAACTCACTTGGCCATGATGCGTTTTGAGGCCTCTATCCTCCACCCTGCAGTTCCCATCTATTAGCAGGGACTTGAGCGGAACCTGGTATATGTCCACAATTAAATTGCAATCCATCATCCGTCAGTAAGTAAGGGGAGGTTATCACTTAATGGAAATCAATCAATAATGAATCATGCAGCATGCCGCAAGTGCAAATTACCACGTTGTCCTTTGGCTTCTTCTTGTAGTACGCGAGCAGCTTGCTGTCGAGCACGAAATAGCGCGTGTGGAAGAAGGACCTGCCGATCTTCCTGCGGCCGTAGCGCACCATCCAGCCCTCGTGGTGCACGGCGGCGGCGGTGGCCTCCCTGACTGATACGGCAGCAGCGGCGGCGTTGTTGGATGCTGCTGCCTTGACCGGCTCGGCGGGCTTGGTGGCGGCGGGCACGTTGTTGGACGCCGCCTTGGCCGGCTCGATGCCGGCGGTCTTATTGGCGGCGTCCCGGAGGGCCATGGCGGCGGCCCTGAAGAGGTCGCTGCTTTTGCTCTCCCGCCTGGACACCGACGAGCCGAGCATGTTGGGCACCCGCGCGCGCGTGTTGATTACAAACACCTGTCTCTCCTCCTCCTCCTCCGATCAAGTCTCCCGCCACCGCTAGCTAGCTCAACCTCAACCGCCGGAAGAAGAACAATAATCCATCTCCATCTCGATTAGGAAGGAATTCGAATGCATGATGATCGATCGGGTGGATGTGGATGTGACGGGACGGGAGGAGGAGCAAGGCATCAGGCATGGCTACGGCAATGGAGGGTTTGGAGGGGTGGCGGCGAGAGAGACGCGCGCGCGCACTCCGCGCGGGCGGTCGTGTCGCCATGGCCAGTCAAGCGCTCCTCTTTCTCCTCCGCTCTCTCGGTTAGTGTCGTTAGAGGTCAAAAATAGTAACTTGAGAGATGCTCTCCCTTTGTTTTATTACTCTTACTCCTGTATATTAACTACTAGCTCCAAAAGCACTCTTTCTTAGCTAGTAAACACGAAGACCAACACTACTACTCATCACATCTTATAAAATTATAACGAATCAAAAAGAAATTATAGATCTACCACTTTCTAGAACTAGTCGGTGTCATAGTTTTCGTTGTGCTTTATTCTTCTTCTTCTTTTTAACTCAAGTTACGTGAAATTCTCTAATAAAGCGAAGAAATATTTATTTAAATTGCGCTTACATTTATATTTATCTACAGGGTGTAGTTTCTCTACTCTTGGGCCTATCTTCAATAAGCATAATCCTTATTTATCAATTTGAGTATATCTTATATATATATATATTTTAGGATACGCCAAATCTTACCACGTGTTTTTTTTTCCAAAAGAATCGACATATTAATAACATTATTATAATATCATTATAGTATATAGTATATATAAAATAAGTACAATGATATAGCATATTATTCTAGATGGTCCATATGATCATGTAGTCTATGTATATACACTTTTTCGGCCATATATACCCTCGGAGTATAATACAAAAGGATTGTTTAAGTAAAGTGGGCTGATGTCTGGAATCGGATGGGCTAGAACTCCAAGAAGTAGAAAATCGGTCCGGCCCAGGGCCAATAATTCCAGCCCAGCCCAGCCCAAACAAAGCAAACCTGAGTTGGAGGAGGAGGAGGAGGGAGCAGACTAGCAGAGAAATCCCCCCCCCCCCCCCCCCCCCCCCCCCCCCCCCCCCCCAACCACAACCCCCCCCCCCCCCCCCCCCCCCCCCCCCCCCCCCCCCCCCCCCCCCCCCCCCCCCCCTCCCCCC